>Ga0209370_1000354_pt1 | contig 69851 bp, 58 predicted proteins | sample AgamicAtPrz_FD_187164 | JGI IMG/M metagenome (GOLD analysis project Ga0209370, IMG submission 187164) | Agave microbial communities from Guanajuato, Mexico - At.P.rz (SPAdes) (version 2) | ecosystem: Host-associated > Plants > Phyllosphere > Phylloplane/Leaf | place: Guanajuato, Mexico...
CGTCGCCGTAGGTGGTTTTACCCAGCGGGCCGTCGCTCCAGACCAGGTCGTAAACGCTGTCTACGCCCTGAATGTACATTGCCAGACGTTCCAGACCGTAGGTGATTTCACCGGTGATCGGCTTACACTCCAGGCCGCCAACCTGCTGGAAGTAGGTGAACTGCGTTACTTCCATACCGTTCAGCCACACTTCCCAGCCCAGACCCCAGGCACCCAGCGTCGGGTTCTCCCAGTTGTCTTCTACGAAACGAATGTCGTGAATAGTCGGATCCATACCCAGCTCTTTCAGCGACCCGAGATACAGCTCCTGAATATTGTCCGGAGAGGGCTTAATCACCACCTGGAACTGATAGTAGTGCTGTAAACGGTTCGGGTTTTCGCCATAGCGGCCGTCGGTCGGACGGCGGGAAGGCTGCACATACGCCGTCGCCATTGGCTCCGGACCCAGCGCGCGCAGGCTGGTCATAGGGTGTGAAGTGCCGGCGCCAACTTCCATGTCCAGTGGTTGAACAATGGTGCAGCCCTGACGAGCCCAGTAATCCTGTAACGTCAGGATCAGGCCCTGGAAGGTCTTGGTATCAAACTTTTGCATAGTATTTCGTGCTGGATACGTGTGGTTTTAAATGGAAGGGATCAGTATACCCGTCGGATGCAAGATATACAGTACGAAACGGGGATGTTTAAGGAAAATTGGGAAATTAGCAGTTCTGAAAACGGCGGAACGCCGCCTGACAAGCCAACGTCCGGGGGATCAGCGCATGGAAAGATGTAAAAAATGGCCCTCTGGATCAAAAGAGCAGACAAAGCTTTCATTGCGGGCGGTAAAGCCGCGCACCTCATAGCTCCCCTGGAACTGCTCAAAGCCGGTAACATCAATGGCCTGCGTGCCGGTATTATACTTATGGGCCGCTTCACCTTTGCACAGCTGTTCCATATCCAGCGATCGTGCCGGGCTCACCCTGCTGCTTTGCGCTTTTTGTTTTGGCACAGTTTCCTGTGAACCACAGCCTGCCAGTAAGGCAGACAACAGAAGTAAGAGTGCGCGCATCATCATATTTATTATCGCCCCGGCCTTTGGCTGTTATTTTTACGCTCTAAGATTTATAGGATATGACGCAGTATTCTGCGAATCTCGCCGCATATGCGCAAACTCGCGGGTACAAACTCGGATTTATCCAGTGAGAGACTGGGAAAGATGGACGGTCAGACCGTTTTTAATCAGGACATTGAGGGAAGGATGCAGGAAAAAATTAGCTGGATTGATAATCTGCGAGGGATCGCCTGCTTAATGGTGGTGATGATCCATACTACCAGCGGGTACATCACCAATGTGCACAGCGTCAGCCTGCTTAACTGGGATATCGCCAATATTCTGAACTCCGCCTCACGCGTCAGCGTTCCCCTGTTTTTCATGATCTCGGGCTATCTCTTTTTTGGCGAGCGCAGCGCCCGCCCGCGCCATTTTTTGCGCATTGCCCTCTGCCTGCTGTTCTACAGCGCCGTGGCCTTTCTTTATATCTCGCTGTTTACCTCGATTAACAGCGAACTCTCGTTGAAAAACCTGCTGCAAAAACCGGTTTTCTATCACCTGTGGTTCTTCTTCGCCATTATCGTTATCTACCTGATGTCGCCCCTGATTCAGGTGAAAAAGGTCAGCGGCCCGATGTTGCTGGCGCTGATGGTTATCGTGGGGGTAGTGGCGAACCCCAACACGGTGTCGCAAAAAATCGGCGGCTTCGAGTGGCTGCCGATCAATCTCTATATTAACGGCGACACCTTTTACTACGTGCTGTACGGCATGCTGGGACGGGCGATCGGGATGATGGATACGCAAAAGCCGTGGCTTACCGGGCTGTGTGCCGCCCTGTTTATTGCCGCGGTCTTTATTATTTCGCGCGGTACCCTGCACGAAATGCAGTGGCGGGACGCCTTTGCCGATACCTGGTATCTCTACTGCGGACCAATGGTATTTATCGCCGCCGCCTCGCTGCTGGTACTGGCGAAGAATACCCTCAACCAGCGTCCACTGCCGGGGCTGGGGCTGATCTCCCGCCATTCGCTGGCGATCTATGGCTTTCACGCGCTGGTGATCCACGCCCTGCGCACCCGGGGCATAGAGCTGAAGAGCTGGCCGCTGTTGGATATCGTGTGGATTTTCACCGTCACCATCGCGGTGAGCCTGCTGCTGTCGATGCTGCTGCAGCGCCTGGATAGCCGACGGTTTGTGAGTTGAAAATGCCGGGCTGCCAGCCCGGCACTGTTTTCAGGACATCAGCGGCAGCAGCTGCTGATAGATTTTGCGGAATACCTCGCGCTGTCCGGCGTAGCGGGCATGTCGCGCAGGGTCGGGCGTGTGCTGTTGCTCAAGCGCAAGCTGGGGCAACAGCTGCGACGAGGGGGTATCCGGATTAAGGGCAATCTGCGCCAGCCGGGCAGCGCCCAGCGCCGGGCCAACGTCTCCGCCGGTGCGGTAATCCAGCCGATGGCCGCAGATATCGGCTAACATCTGTCGCCAGTACGGGCTGCGCGCGCCACCGCCAATCAGGGTAATGCTGGACGGCTTCAGGCCGCACCCGTGCACCACGTCCATGCCGTCCGCCAGCGCATATCCCACCCCTTCAAGTACCGCCTGCGCCAGCTCCGCCGGCCCGTGCTGATGGGTTAAACCGAAGAAGACGCCCTTTGCCTGCGGGTTGTTATGCGGGGTGCGCTCGCCCGACAGGTATGGCAGGAACCAGAGGGTACCGGCGTTCTCATCCGCCCCCTGCGCCGCGTTGATAAGCGCGGGCACGCTGCCCAGGCCGGTGAGCTTCGCCGCCCAGTCCAGACAGGACGCGGCGCTGAGCATCACCGACATCAGGTGCCACTTGCCCGGCAGGGCATGGCAAAAACTGTGTACCGCCTGCTGCGGATCGCTGCGATAGCCGTCGCTCACCGCAAAATAGACGCCGGAGGTGCCCAGCGACAGCATCGCCTGCCCGGCGTCGGCCATCCCGATCCCGACCGCGCCAGCGGCGTTATCGCCGCCCCCTGCCACTACCGGCACGGCGGGCATATTCCAGGCCTGCGCCACCGACGGCGTGAGCGCGCCGGTGATTTCACTGCCTTCATACAGGGCGGGCATCTGCTCCCGGGAGAGCTGGCAGGCATCAAGCATCACGTCGCTCCAGTCGCGTTTTGCGACATCAAGCCACATGGTGCCGGCCGCGTCCGACATATCGCTGGCGAAGTCGCCGGTCATGCGCAGACGCAGATAATCTTTGGGGAGCAGGACCTTCGCTACCTGGCTGAAGATCTCAGGCTCATGGCGCTGCACCCACAGCAGCTTTGGTGCGGTAAACCCCGGCATCATCAGGTTGCCGGCGATCGCCCGGGAGTCCGGCACCCGCGCTTCAAGGATGTCGCACTCTTCAGCGCAGCGGCCGTCGTTCCACAGGATGGCCGGGCGCAGCACGCGCTGGTCTTTATCCAGCAGCGTGGCGCCGTGCATCTGTCCGGCAATGCCCAGCGCTTTTACTTCACCCAGGCTGTGCTGTTCGCCCAGGGCCTTCATGGCGCGATCCGTCGCCAGCCACCACTGCTCGGGATCCTGTTCAGACCACAGCGGATGCGGGCGCGAGACCTCCAGCTTTTCGGTATGCGCGGCCAGCACCTCGCCCTGCGGGCTAAGCAGAATAGCTTTTACGCCCGATGTGCCCAGATCGATCCCGATGTACATAGCGATGACTCCTTAACGAAATGGCCCGGCGGCAGAGTGCGGCCGGGCTTGCGGACGAGGCGATTACTTATCAAACAGGTAGTGATTGACCAGGTTCTCCAGCAGCTCCTGATGACCGCTCTGATGCTGAGGCGCCAGGTTGTGCTGCTCAGCGTACTTCGCCACCTCCGTCAGGGATAACTGGCCTTTCAGAATTTGCTGGCCCAGCTCACTGTTCCAGCCGCCGTAGCGTTTCGCGACGCGCTTATCCAGCTCGCCGTCTTCGATCATGCGCGCCGCCACCTTCAGGGAGAGCGCCATGGTGTCCATCGCCCCAATATGACCATAGAACAGATCGTATTTATCGGTGCTCTGGCGGCGGACCTTGGCGTCAAAGTTGAGGCCGCCGGTGGTGAACCCACCCGCTTTGAGGATCTCATACATCACCAGCGCGTTCTCTTCCACGCTGATCGGGAACTGGTCGGTATCCCAGCCGAGCTGCGGGTCGCCGCGGTTGGCATCGACGGAACCAAAGATGCCCAGCGCGATAGCGGAGGCAATTTCATGGTGGAAGGAGTGGCCCGCCAGGGTGGCGTGGTTGGCCTCGATATTCACCTTGATCTCTTTTTCCAGGCCGAACTGCTTCAGGAAGCCGTAAACCGTCGCGACGTCGTAGTCATACTGGTGCTTGGTCGGCTCCTGCGGTTTTGGTTCGATCAGCAGCGTGCCGCGGAAGCCGATCTTGTGTTTGTGATCCACCACCATCTGCATAAAGCGGCCAATCTGCTCGCGCTCCTGGCGCAGATCGGTATTCAGCAGGGTTTCGTAACCCTCGCGCCCGCCCCACAGCACGTAGTTCTCACCGCCCAGCTGATGGGTGGCGTTCATGGCGGTGACCACCTGGGTGGCCGCCCAGCTAAACACCTCGGGATCCGGGTTGGTGGCGGCACCGGCGCCGTAGCGCGGGTGGGTAAAGCAGTTGGCGGTGCCCCACAGCAGCTTGACGCCGCTCTGCTGCTGCTTTTCAGCCAGCACGTCGGTCATTGCCGCAAAGTTGTTCAGGTACTCTTTCAGGGAGGCGCCTTCGGGAGAGACGTCCACATCGTGGAAGCAGTAATAGGGCACGTTCAGCTTGTGGAAGAACTCGAAGGCGACGTCGGCTTTGCGCTTCGCCAGCTCCAGCGCGTCGCCGGGCTGCTGCCACGGGCGATCGAAAGAGCCGACCCCGAACATATCCGCACCGTTCCAGCAGAAGGTGTGCCAGTAGCAGGCGGCAAAACGCAGATGATCTTCCATGCGCTTACCCAGTACCAGCTCATCCGGATTGTAGTGACGAAATGCTAAAGGATTAGCAGATTTAGGGCCTTCGTAACGAACGCGATCGAGTTGGTCGAAATAAGCTTGCATATTGAGCTCCATAATCAGGGATACGGCGAGAAATCGATACTGGAGTAATAGTGAATAGACATTTCCGGTTGCTCAATTACGTTATTTCACACTGCTATTGAGAGAATGCACAAACGTGCGCTGGCTCGCAAAATTAATGCGCACGCAAAGTAATTCTTCGGCATTAATTGCAGAACAATGTGTAATTAGTAGCTTACGCATTTTAAAATCCGATCGCGGTCATAAATTCAGAAATAAACCAAATATCGTAATGAGAAGATAAAAATCTGTAATTGCCAGCCAGCCTTTCCCCGTTAAGAATTTGTTGCGTCTCCTGCAGTGAAGGTCTCTTTTATCGCAGCGTCATAACCCTACAAAAAGGCTATAAAATTATGAAGATAAAGAATCTATGCCTCACCCTCTGCGCGTCGCTGCTGCTGGCAAGCGCCGCGGGCCATGCCAAAGAAGTCAAAATCGGAATGGCCATTGACGATCTGCGTCTGGAACGCTGGCAAAAAGATCGCGATATTTTTGTGAATAAAGCAGAAGCGCTGGGTGCAAAAGTGTTTGTTCAGTCCGCTAACGGCAATGAAGAAACCCAGATGTCGCAAATTGAAAATATGATTAACCGCGGCGTAGATGTATTAGTCATTATTCCATACAACGGCCAGGTATTAAGTAACGTTATTAAAGAAGCCAAACAGGAAGGTATTAAAGTTCTGGCTTACGATCGCATGATTAATAACGCCGACATTGATTATTATATCTCCTTCGATAATGAAAAAGTGGGTGAACTGCAGGCGCAAAGCCTGGTGGCAAAGGTGCCGGAGGGTAATTACTTCCTGATGGGCGGTTCACCGGTGGATAATAACGCCAAGCTGTTCCGCGCCGGGCAGATGAAGGTGCTGAAACCCTATATCGATAACGGCAAAATTAAGGTCGTCGGCGATCAGTGGGTCGACGGCTGGTTGCCAGAAAACGCGCTAAAAATCATGGAAAACGCCTTAACCGCCAGCAATAACAACATTAATGCGGTCGTTGCCTCCAACGATGCAACGGCGGGCGGCGCAATTCAGGCGCTGAGCGCCCAGGGGCTGGCGGGCAAAGTGGCTATCTCAGGCCAGGATGCCGACCTCGCCGGGGTGAAGCGCATTATTGCAGGCACCCAGACCATGACGGTCTATAAACCCATCACCGAACTCGCCACCACCGCGGCGGAGATTGCCGTGGAGCTGGGAAATGGCCAGCAGCCCAAATCAGACGCCTCGCTAAATAACGGCCTGAAAGATGTCCCTTCCCGCCTGCTGACCCCTATCGAAGTCAATAAAGAGAACATTGACGCCACGGTCATTAAAGACGGCTTCCATAAAAAGAGCGAACTGTAATCCAGTGCGGCCCCCGGCTGCGGGGGCCTGAACTTTCTTCGGGTTATGCGGAGCAGTTATGTCCTATTTACTGGAAATGAAAAGTATCACCAAGGCCTTTGGCGCGGTGAAAGCAGTGGATAACGTCAGCCTGCGCCTGAACGCAGGCGAGGTGGTGTCTTTATGCGGTGAAAATGGATCCGGCAAATCCACGCTAATGAAGGTGCTGTGCGGTATCTACCCGCACGGCAGCTACGAGGGCGAGATCGTCTTCGCCGGCGAAACCCTGCAGGCCACCCATATCCGCGACACGGAGCGCAAAGGGATCGCCATCATTCATCAGGAGCTGGCGCTGGTAAAACACCTCACCGTGCTGGAGAACATTTTCCTCGGCGCCGAAATCAGCCGCCACGGCATGCTGGACTACGACACCATGACCCTGCGCTGCGAAAAGCTGCTGGCGCAGGTGAGCCTGGCGATATCCCCGGACACCCGGGTGGGCGACCTGGGGCTGGGGCAGCAGCAGCTGGTGGAGATCGCCAAAGCGCTCAACAAGCAGGTGCGCCTGCTGATCCTCGATGAACCCACCGCCTCGCTCACCGAACAGGAGACCGCGGTATTGCTGGACATCATTCGTGACCTGCAACACCACGGAATTGCCTGCATCTATATTTCGCACAAGCTCAACGAGGTAAAGGCCATTTCGGACACCATCTGCGTGATCCGCGACGGGCAGCATATCGGCACCCGCGACGCCGCGGGCATGAGCGAAGACGACATCATCACCATGATGGTCGGCCGGGAGCTGACCGCGCTCTACCCCAGCGAGCCGCACGCCACCGGCGAGGAGATATTGCGCGTAGAGCATCTTACGGCCTGGCATCCGCTGAACCGGCACATTAAGCGGGTTAACGATGTCTCTTTCTCGCTGCATCGTGGCGAGATCCTCGGCGTGGCCGGGCTGGTGGGCGCCGGGCGCACGGAGGCGATGCAGTGCCTGTTTGGCGTCTGGCCGGGGCGGCGGGAAGGCCGCATTTTCATTGATGGAGAGCCGGTCACGCTCAATAACTGCCAGCAGGCCATTGCCCACGGCATCGCCATGGTGCCGGAAGATCGCAAAAAAGATGGGATCGTGCCGGTGATGGCGGTGGGTAAAAATATCACCCTGGCGGCGCTGGATCGGTTTGCCGGCAGGCTGAGCAGCCTGGACGACGCCGCCGAGCAGCAGTGCATCCTGCAATCTTTACAGCGCCTGAAGGTAAAAACCTCTTCTCCGGATCTGGCGATTGGCCGCCTGAGCGGCGGCAACCAGCAGAAGGCGATCCTGGCCCGCTGCCTGCTGCTCAATCCACGCATTTTAATCCTCGACGAACCCACGCGCGGTATCGACATCGGCGCCAAGTATGAAATCTACAAGCTGATTAACCAGCTGGTGCAGCAGGGCATTGCCGTCATTGTGATCTCCTCAGAGCTGCCCGAAGTGCTGGGGCTAAGCGACCGGGTTCTGGTCATGCACGAAGGGAAACTGAAAGCCAACCTAATCAACCAGAACCTGACGCAGGAGCAGGTGATGGAGGCCGCCTTAAGGAGCGAACGCCATGTCGAAAAGCAACCCGTCTGAAGTGAAAGTCGCCGTGCCCGCGCCTGGCGCGTTTTCCGGGCTAAAAGCGTTAAATCTGCAGGTATTTGTAATGATTGCCGCCATTGTGGTGATTATGCTGTTCTTCACCTGGATGACCGATGGCTCCTATCTGAGCGCGCGCAACGTCTCGAACCTGCTGCGCCAGACCGCCATCACCGGCATCCTGGCGGTGGGCATGGTGTTTGTCATTATCTCGGCGGAGATTGACCTTTCGGTGGGCTCGATGATGGGGCTGCTGGGCGGCGTGGCGGCTATCTTTGACGTCTGGCTGGGCTGGCCGCTGCCGCTGACCGTGGTCGTCACCCTGCTTCTCGGCCTGCTGCTCGGCACCTGGAACGGCTGGTGGGTGGCCTACCGCAAGGTGCCCTCTTTTATTGTCACCCTCGCCGGGATGCTGGCCTTCCGCGGCATCCTGATCGGTATCACTAACGGCACCACGGTGTCGCCCACCAGCGCCGCTATGTCGCAGATTGGGCAAAGCTACCTCTCCGACGGCATTGGATTTACCCTGGGCGCCATCGGCCTGATGGCGTTTGTGGCCTGGCAGTGGCGGGGCAGAATGCGCCGCCAGTCGCTGGGGCTGGCGGCTAGCCCGTCCACCTCGCTGGTGGGGCGTCAGGCGCTGACGGCGGTGATTGTGCTCGGGGCCATCTGGCTGCTGAATGACTATCGCGGCGTGCCTACGCCGGTGCTGCTGCTGGTGCTTCTGCTGCTGGCGGGGATGTTTATGGCAACACGTACCGCCTTTGGTCGCCGCATTTACGCCATCGGTGGCAACATAGAGGCCGCACGCCTGTCGGGCATTAACGTCGAGCGCACCAAGCTCGCGGTCTTTGCCATTAACGGCCTGATGGTGGCGATTGCCGGGCTGATTTTAAGCTCGCGTCTGGGGGCCGGCTCGCCCTCCGCCGGCAACATCGCCGAGCTGGACGCCATTGCCGCCTGCGTTATTGGCGGCACCAGCCTCGCCGGGGGCATCGGCAGCGTCGCCGGAGCGGTGATGGGTGCATTTATTATGGCGTCGCTGGATAACGGAATGAGTATGATGGACGTGCCAACATTCTGGCAGTATATCGTTAAGGGTGCCATTTTACTGCTGGCGGTATGGATGGACTCTGCCACCAAGCGTCGGGCCTGAGGACGGTTTATCACTGAAAATGACACCGGGAAAAACGTGCCATGTTTGAGAAGCGTCACCGCATTACGTTGTTATTCAATGCCAATAAAGCCTATGACCGCCAGGTGGTGGAGGGCGTTGGCGAATATCTGCAGGCGTCGCAATCTGAATGGGATATCTTCATCGAAGAGGATTTCCGCACCCGCGTCGAAAACATCAAAGACTGGCTGGGTGACGGGGTGATCGCCGACTTTGACGATACCGTCATCGAGCAGTTGCTGAAGGACGTCGATCTCCCCATCGTGGGGGTCGGCGGCTCGTACCACAGGCCGGAGCACTATCCCGGCGTGCATTACATCGCTACCGATAACCACGCGCTTGTTGAGAGCGCGTTTCTGCATTTAAAAGAAAAAGGGGTTCACCGCTTCGCCTTCTACGGCCTGCCTGCCTCCAGCGGCAAGCGCTGGGCCGCCGAGCGCGAATATGCCTTTTGCCAGCTGGTGGCGAAAGAAAAATATCGCGGAGTGGTCTATCAGGGACTGGAGACCGCGCCAGAGAACTGGCAGCACGCCCAGAACCGCCTGGCCGACTGGCTCCAGACCCTGCCGCCGCAGACCGGCATCATCGCCGTAACCGACGCCCGGGCGCGCCACGTGTTGCAGGTTTGCGATCATCTGCATATCCCGGTGCCGGAAAAGCTGTGCGTTATTGGTATTGATAACGAAGAGTTAACCCGGTACCTCTCCCGCGTGGCCTTGTCGTCGGTGGCGCAGGGTACCCGCCAGATGGGCTACCAGGCCGCCAAGTTGCTGCACCGCCTGCTGGATAACGAAACCCTGCCCCTGCAGCGCCTGCTGGTACCGCCGGTGCGCGTGGTGGAACGCCGCTCCACGGATTACCGCTCGCTCAACGACCCGGCGGTGATACAAGCCATGCACTACATCCGCAATCACGCCTGCAAAGGTATTAAGGTCGATCAGGTGCTGGATGCGGTGGGCATTTCGCGCTCCAATCTGGAGAAGCGCTTTAAAGAAGAGGTGGGAGAAACTATTCACGCGGTGATCCACGCGGAGAAACTGGAAAAGGCGCGCAGCCTGTTAATTTCTACTTCGCTGTCGATCCATGAAATATCCCAGATGTGCGGCTACCCGTCCCTGCAATATTTCTATTCGGTATTTAAAAAAGAGTACGACACCACGCCGAAAGATTATCGCGACCGCTATAGCGAAGTGCTGATTTAGTAAAAAAAACGCCTTCCGGCTGGAAGGCGTTTATTCAGATTACATATGCGCGGCAATTAAGCGCTGGTTATCCTGGTACATCGAGAACAGGTAGTTGTTATAACGCTGTCCCTGAGTGGAATAACCTTTCAGCTTGTGGATCATGGCGCTCGCCGTCACCTCCTGGTCCGCTTTACGCAGCTGGGCGCGGGATTTACGGAAAGAGGCGTAGGCCGGATGCGTATTCAGGTTCACCACGTAGGCGTGCACCGAATCTTTGACCGAGTCAAAGTGGGAATAGCCGCGCACTTTACCCGGTGCATTACAGCTGCCCCTGCCGCACTTCATGCCGAACAGGTTGTTATTATTACGGGCCAGCTTAGAGGTTCCCCAGCCGCTTTCTGCTGCGGCCATGGTTGCCACCATGCTGCCAGGAATAATATCTACCCGCTCAAGCAACGTATTCCACGGAATACGTTTGGTATTACCGGACCAGCTAATCTTGTAGCGCTTAGCGATATCCTTCAGGCGCGAACGCTCGGACGGGGACCAGCGGCCCTCGTACTGTTTGGAGATCAGCCAATTGCGATCTGCGGTAATAGCAGCATTCTGGCTTGTGATATAAGGCATTACCGTCCGGAGAAACGCTTTTTTCCTTGGTGTCCCGGAAGGGTATTTTCGCAAATCAGGAAGTGAACTGCTCTTTACACTATTGCGAGAATACTCTTGTTTACTGCTAACCTTACTACTTACCTTCTTACTGCTTATTTTCTTACTGCTTATTTTCTTACTGCTGTGGGCTTTGTAACTCGTTGTATCCGTGTGCGTCTTCGCAAGCACCTCACCTGAAAATATCACGGTGAGTAACATGAGTATCGCAGCCCCATATCGTCGTATGGGAATCGATATCATTAGGTCTCCTGGTCGGATTTAATCATTCCAACGCCTTATTTTTCTCACGAAATTGAGAGGTCAATCTCACATCATAACAAAAATACCGTTTCAGGGCACCCTAAGAAATAGTCTAAATCCGAAACCATGTCATCAGGGAACTGTTCACTTAAGCATCAATTTCTGCAAAATGTGCGCGATATCGCAGATAAGCGGCGAAGTTTGCGCGCGATCACTCACCCTTGCGGCTCCTCCCCGCGCCTTTACGCCAGGGAGGAGTTTGCCCCCGCAAAGCGGTGGCAGACTAGGCAAAACGCTGCGACAGGAACGTGGAATGAAACGCTCTGCTTTAGCCCTTATGCTGTTACCTGCCATGGCCAGTGCCGACTGGTCCGCTCCCGGTTTCCCGGCCTTCCAGCCGGAAGGAACGGGCCTCTTTACCTCTCAGGCAAAGCTTGCAAAGGGTACCCACCCGCTAAGGCTACGTTTTGACCAGACGTGCTGGCAGCCAAACAGCGCGATAAAACTCAATGAGATGCTGTCGCTCAAACCCTGCGAAGGAGACGAGCCGCAGTGGCGGCTGTTCCGCGACGGTGAGTATCAGATCCAGATCGACACCCGCTCCGGCACCCCTACTCTGATGCTGACGGTAAAAACCGCCGCCACGGAAGCCGCGCCCGAGCTCGCCCGCCAGTGCCCGCGCTGGGACGGCAAGCCGCTGACCCTTGAGGTGAGCGGTACCTTCCCGGAGGGGAGCGTCGTGCGGGACTTCTACAGCAAGCAGACCGCCACCGTACAGCAGGGGAAAATTACCCTGCTGCCCGCCGCCGGCAGCAATGGCCTGCTGCTGCTGGAGCGCGCCGAAACCGACAAAGCCGCCCCCTTCAGCTGGCAAAACGCCAGCATCTATTTTGTCCTGACCGACCGCTATGTGAACGGCGACTCAAGCAACGACAACAGCTATGGCCGGCATAAAGACGGCCTGCAGGAGATCGGCACCTTTCACGGTGGCGATCTTAAAGGGCTGACCAGCAAGCTCGATTACCTGCAGCAGCTTGGCGTCAATGCGCTGTGGATTAGCTCCCCGCTGGAGCAGATCCACGGCTGGGTTGGCGGCGGAACCAAAGGCGACTTCCCGCACTATGCCTACCACGGTTACTACACCCAGGACTGGACCCGGCTGGACGCCAACATGGGCAACGAAGCGGATCTGCGCACCCTGGTGGACGAAGCCCACCGCCGCGGGATCCGTATTCTGTTCGACGTGGTAATGAACCACACCGGCTACGCCACCCTCGCGGATATGCAGGAGTTCCAGTTCGGCGCGCTCTATTTGCAGGGTACCGAGCTGCAAAAGACGCTCGGCGAACGCTGGACCGACTGGAAACCCGCCGCCGGCCAGAGCTGGCACAGCTTTAACGACTACATCAACTTCAGCGATAAGGCCGCCTGGGATAAGTGGTGGGGCAAGCAGTGGATCCGCACCGACATCGGTGATTATGACAACCCGGGCTTTGACGACCGGACCATGTCGCTGGCCTTCCTGCCGGATCTCAAAACCGAGTCCACCGCCGCCTCCGGCCTGCCGAACTTCTATCGCCATAAGCCCGATACCCACGCAAAGCCGATCCCCAGCGCCACGCCGCGGGATTATCTGGTGCAGTGGCTCAGCCAGTGGGTGCGTGATTACGGCATTGACGGTTTTCGCGTGGACACCGCCAAACACGTCGAGCTGGAGGCGTGGCAGCAGCTGAAAGAGAAAGCCAGCGAGGCGCTGGCGGCGTGGAAGCAGGCCAACCCGGATAAAAAACTCGATGACGCCCCCTTCTGGATGACGGGCGAAGCCTGGGGCCACGGGGTGATGCGCAGCGACTATTACCAGCACGGCTTTGACGCGATGATCAATTTTGATTATCAGGAGCAGGCGGCCAGGGCGGCGGACTGTCTGGCCAATATGGATCTGACCTGGCAGCAGATGGCGGAGAAAATGCAGAGCTTTAATGCGCTGAGCTATCTCTCTTCCCACGATACGCGTCTGTTCCGCGAAGGCGGCTCGCGGGCGGCGGAGCTGCTGATGCTGGCTCCCGGCACGGTGCAAATTTTTTACGGCGACGAGTCGGCGCGGCCGTTCGGCCCCACCGGATCCGACCCCTTACAGGGCACCCGCTCGGATATGAACTGGCAGGATCTCGACGGCAAAGCGGTGCCCACCCTCGCCCACTGGCAGACGCTCGGGCAGTTCCGGGCCCGCCATCCGGCCATTGGCGAAGGCAGGCAAACGACCCTCTCCCTGCCGCAGGGATACGGTTTTGTGCGCCAGCATGGCGACGATAAGGTGATGGTGGTGTGGGCCGGCCAGCGGTAACCGCCGAAGCGCGCCTCTTCTGCCGGCAGAAGCGCGAACCAGCAGAGCAATTCACTACCCCAGCCTGAATTATCCGTATAAAACCGCAAACCGGCCCGGCGGGGCCGATTTGCACCCGCGCGGCTGTAGCGTTAAGGTGGGCCAAATTGACTACAAGCCCGATAGATCACCTGCTATGACCTTTTCACTTTTTGGCGACAAATTTACCCGCCATTCATGCATTACGCGCCTGATGGAGGATCTCAACGATGGCCTGCGCACCCCGGGAGCCATCATGCTCGGCGGCGGTAACCCGGCGCAAATCCCGGCCATGCAAGACTACTTCAGCACCCTGCTGGCAGAGATGCTCGAAAGCGGCAAAGCCACTGATGCGCTGTGCAATTACGACGGTCCGCAGGGCAAAACCGAGCTGCTCACCGCTCTGGCAGAGATGCTGCGTAACGAACTAGGCTGGGAGATCGGGCCACAGAATATTGCACTAACAAACGGCAGCCAGAGCGCGTTTTTCTACTTGTTTAACCTTTTTGCCGGACGTCGTGCCGACGGCAGCACCAAAAAGGTGCTTTTCCCGCTGACGCCGGAGTATATCGGCTATGCCGATGCCGGTCTGGAAGAGGATCTCTTCGTCGCCGCGCGCCCCAATATTGAGCTGCTGCCGGAAGGCCAGTTCAAATATCACGTTGATTTTGAACACCTGCATATCGGCGAAGAGACCGGGATGATCTGCGTCTCCCGCCCGACCAACCCCACCGGCAACGTGATCACCGACGAAGAGCTGATGAAGCTCGACGTGCTGGCGAATCAGCACGGTATTCCGCTGGTAATTGATAACGCCTACGGCGTGCCTTTCCCGGGAATTATCTTCAGCGAGGCGCGCCCGCTGTGGAACCCGAATATCGTGCTGTGCATGAGCCTCTCCAAGCTGGGCCTGCCGGGCAGCCGCTGCGGAATTATCATTGCCAGTGAAAAAATCATCACCGCTATCACCAATATGAACGGCATTATCAGCCTCTCTCCCGGCGGCATCGGGCCGGCGATGATGTGCGAAATGATTAAGCGCAACGATCTGCTGCGCCTGTCGAACGAGGTGATTAAGCCCTTTTACTACCAGCGGGTGCAGGAGACGATTGCGGTCATTCGCCGCTATCTGCCGGAAGATCGCTGCCTGATCCACAAACCCGAAGGGGCGATTTTTCTCTGGCTGTGGTTTAAGGATCTGCCCATCACCACCGAGCTGCTCTACCAGCGCCTGAAAAAGCGCGGCGTGCTGATGGTGCCGGGCGATTACTTCTTCCCGGGGCTGGATAAGCCCTGGCCGCACACCCACCAGTGCATGCGCATGAACTACGTGCCGGAGCCGGAAAAAATCGAAGCCGGGGTGAAAATTCTGGCCGAAGAGATCGAGCGCGCCTGGCGCGAAGCGGCCTGAGCCCGGGCGCTACGCCGAGTTAATATGCTCTTTGCAGTAGCGCCGTTTCCAGACCCCCGGCGTTAAGCCGGTGTGCTTGCGAAAAATCTGGCGAAAATAGCCCACGTCGTTAAAGCCGCAGCGGGTCGCCACCTCTTTTAAGGAGATGGCGTCGTTCAGCAATAGCTTTTCGGCGGCCCTGACCCGCTGGCGATGAAGCGCCTCGGTGAGGGTTAAATGGAATACGCGGCGAAAAACCCGCCCGAGGTAGTCGGCGTTGCAGTGCAGCTCCCTGGCTACCCGGGAGGTGCTGAGCGGCAGATGAAAGCTGGTGCCGATCAGCTGGCGCGCTTTCCACGCCAGATTTACCCCCGCCTCGTCCTGCTGCTGCTCCGGGGTCAGAGAAATTTGCTGCAAAATCAGCAGCAGCAGGTACTCCAGCGCCGGGCTGCGCTGTAATTTCTCCTGCTCGGCCAGAAATTGCCTGAAGAGCGAGATCACCGACTGGGGATCCGCGCTCTTCCCGTGCTGATGCACCGCAAGCAGCGTGCCCCCAGCCTGGCGCATGGCCCGTTCATCCACCTCGAAGTGCAGCCAGTAGAAGCGCAGGTCGGCCGGAAAATCCTCCGTACCCCGGTGCCGGCGGCCGGGCCAGAGCAACAGGCTCTCCCCCGCCTGCACCGTGAAAACGGTATTCTCCTCCTGAATCGTTAACCTTCCCTTTTCGACAAAGATCGCCTCCCAGGAGGTGAGCTTGCGCGCCGGGTGGCGACCAACGCCCCGGGAGATAAAATAGCCGCCGTTTTGCACTTTAAGCGGAAGCGCTATGGATAATTCGAGCATGGATATTCACTTTCTCGCTTCTCAGGGGGTGAAAATGGACCTTGTTTATTGATTATTAACAGCTAATCTCCTTTCGTCCCGATCGAAATCACACTTTGGATACGAGGTCGGAATCCTCACCTTTTTATACTTTTCCCTTCCCTTGTCGCCCCCGGCTTTCGGTGCAGAATGAAACGGGTACCCCGCAGTAACTCATATAAAAATTTATTACCGAGGAGTTACCCTTATGACTTCCACACCGATTACGCAGACAGACATCGCCGGGCAGGCGGCTGGCGAGCGCCTCTCCGTGCGTGAAAAAATAGGCTACGGCCTGGGTGATGCCGGCGGCACGATCATTACCTGCCTGATCATGAATTTTCTCACCTTTTTCTATACCGATATCTTCGGTTTAACCCCGGCGCTGGTAGGCACGCTCTTTATCGCCCTGCGCGTGTTCGACGCCATCTCCGACCCGATCATGGGCGTGATTGCCGACCGCACCCAGAGCCGCTGGGGGCGCTTTCGCCCGTGGCAGCTGTGGGTCGCCCTGCCGATTGGCATTATTGGCGTGCTGACCTTTACCGTGCCGGATGCCGGCATGGGGGTCAAAATCGCCTGGGCCTTTGGCACCTACCTGCTGCTGTCGGTGGGCTACACCGCCATCAACGTCCCCTACTGCGCCCTGATCAACACCATGACCACCCGCCACAGCGAAGTGATCGCCTGCCAGGCGTGGCGCTTTGTGCTGTGCGGCGTGGCGGGCTTCCTGGTCTCGGTAGGCCTGCCGTGGCTGGTGGCTGAGCTGGGCCAGGGCAACGCCGCCCGCGGCTACCAGCTGGGCGTAGGGGTGCTGTGCGCCGTGGCGGTGGTGATGTTCCTCTGCTGCTTCCTGTGGGTGCGCGAGCGGGTGCCGCTGGCGCTGATGGGCAAATTCACCCTGCGCGAGCACCTCGCCGGGCTGCGTAAAAACGACCAGCTGCTGCTGATGCTGGTGATGTCCTTCCTGCTGATCAACGTCTTTAACATTCGCGGCGGCGGCTACATGTACTTCATCACCTACGTGCTGGAGGGCAGCACCGCCTATACCTCGCTGTTCTTCACCATGGTGACCTTCGCGGCCATCTTTGGCGCCGCGATCGTTAACCCGCTGTCGCGCCGCATCGATACCGTCAGGCTCTACTCCGCCACCAACCTGGTGCTGGCGGCGCTGGCGGCGGGGATGTGGTTTCTGCCAGCCGGCCCGGCGTATCAGAACCTGTGGCTGGCGGTGATTTTGGGTAACGGCATTATTCTCGGCTTTACCCTGCCCCTGCACTTCTCGCTGATGGCCTTTGCCGACGACTACGGCGAGTGGAAAACCGGGGTGCGCTCGTCCGGCATGAACTTCGCCTTTAACCTGTTTTTCATCAAGCTGGCCTGGGCCTCCAGCGCCGGGATCGTCAGCCTGGTGTTCATTTTTGTGGCCTATCAGCCGGGCGCGGGTAACCAGACCGCCGCCTCGTTAGCGGGGATGACCACCATGGAAACCCTGCTCCCGGCCCTGTTCCACCTGCTGCTGGCGATCTCCCTTCGCTGGTGCAGGCTCAATAACCCGATGATGGCGCGCATAGCCACCGACCTGCGCCAGCGTCACGTTCAGTCCTGAGGAGTAAACGATGTCCATAATGGAACCCGACCTGCACAAGTTAAAAATCAGCGATCCCTTTCTCGGCCAGTACCAGCAGCTGGTGCGCGACGTAGTGATCCCTTATCAGTGGGAGACGCTTAACGACCGCGTCAGCGAGGCCGAGCCGAGCCACGCCATCGCCAACTTCCGCATAGCGGCGGGCCTTGAGCGCGGCGAATTTTACGGCATGGTATTTCAGGACAGCGACGTGGCGAAGTGGCTGGAGGCCGTCGCCTGGTCTCTGTGCCAGAAGCCGGACGCGGAGCTTGAGAGAACCGCCGACGAGGTGATCGCCCTGGTGGCGGCCGCCCAGTGCGACGATGGCTATCTCAATACCTACTTCACGGTGAAAGCGCCCACGGAACGCTGGACCAACCTGGCGGAGTGCCACGAGCTGTACTGCGCCGGGCATATGATCGAAGCCGGGGTCGCCTACTTCCAGGGGACGGGCAAACGCAGCCTGCTGGAGGTGGTGTGCAGGCTGGCGGACCATATCGACAGCGTCTTTGGCCCCAGCGACCACCAGCTGCACGGCTATCCCGGCCATCCGGAGATCGAGCTGGCCCTGATGCGCCTGTACGATGTTACGCAGGAGCCGCGCTATCTGGCGCTGGCGAAATATTTCGTCGAAGCGCGCGGGACGCAGCCGCACTTCTACGATATGGAATATGAGAAGCGCGGCAGGACCTCTTACTGGAACACCTACGGCCCGGCGTGGATGGTGAAAGACAAAGCCTACAGCCAGGCCCACCAGCCCATCGCCGAGCAGCAAACCGCCATCGGCCACGCGGTGCGCTTTGTCTACCTGATGACCGGCGTGGCCCATCTGGCGCGCCTGAGCCAGGATGAGGGCAAGCGGCAGGACTGCCTGCGCCTGTGGAACAACATGGCGCAGCGCCAGCTGTATATCACCGGCGGGATTGGCGCCCAGAGCAGCGGCGAGGCCTTCAGCAGCGATTACGACCTGCCAAACGATACGGTCTACGCCGAAAGCTGCGCCTCCATTGGCCTGATGATGTTTGCCCGACGGATGCTGGAGATGGATGCCAATAGCCAGTACGCCGACGTGATGGAGCGCGCGCTCTATAACACCGTGCTGGGGGGTATGGCGCTGGACGGCAAACACTTCTTCTATGTGAACCCGCTGGAGGTGCATCCTAAAACCCTGGCCTTTAACCACGTTTACGACCACGTGAAGCCGGTTCGCCAGCGCTGGTTCGGCTGCGCCTGCTGCCCGCCCAACATCGCCAGGGTGCTGACCTCTCTCGGCCACTACCTCTATACGCTGCGTGACGACGCGCTGTTTATTCACTTATACGTTGGCAACAGCATGGCCTGCCCGGTGGGGGATAAAGAGTTACAGCTGCGCATCAGCGGTAACTACCCGTGGCAGGAGCAGGTCACCATCACTATCACCTCTCCGGCAGCGGTGGAGCACACCCTGGCCCTGCGCCTGCCGGACTGGTGCGACGCGCCGCAGCTGACGCTTAACGGTGAGGCGCTTAGCGGCGAGGTGCGTCAGGGCTATTTCTATGCGCATCGCCGCTGGCAGGAGGGCGATACCCTGGTGCTCACCCTGCCGATGCCGGTGCGCCGGGTGTATGGCAATCCGCAGGTGCGCCAGCAGGCGGGTAAAGTGGCGATCCAGCGCGGGCCGCTGGTCTACTGCCTGGAAGAGGCCGACAACGGCGAGGGGCTGCACAACCTCTCCCTGCCTGACGACAGCACGTTCAGGGTCTTTGAAGGTAAAGGGATATTTGCCCACAAGATGCTGATTCAGGCCGAAGGCTACAGCCGCAACGCCGCGAAGAGCGAGAACCCGCCGCTGTGGCAGTACGATCGCGCCCCCGCCGCGCCGCAGGCGAAAACCCTGACCTTTATCCCCTGGTTTAGCTGGGCGAACCGCGGCGAAGGGGAGATGCGGATCTGGGTGGACGAAGTGCAATGAGCCTTTAACAGGAAGCTTTTTCTACAGAAGTGCAATAAAAACAACCCGACTTATGTTTCGGGTTGTTTTTATTAGATATCGTTTAGGCTAGATATGTGAGCTATTTCTCGGAAATTATATTTTATCAAACCGGCAAAGCTATCGTGTTGAGTATATTACGCATTAGTGTTATTTCATAAACTCACACAGCGATGACAAGGGCTTATCATGGATTTCAATGAAAGGCTGAATGCCTTATCTAATAAGATAAAACAACAAATTAACTCTATCGGAACCGAAGAAGCAACCAAAAACGCTTTTGTAATGCCATTTATTCATAACGTCCTTGGCTATGATGTTTTTGACCCCACAGAAGTCACACCTGAATTTGTCTGCGATATAGGCACAAAAAAAGGAGAAAAAATCGACTATGCGATAATGAAAAACAATGAAGTTCAAATCCTTATCGAATGTAAAAAGATAGGCGAGCCACTTAATATTAATCATGCCTCGCAGCTTTTTAGATATTTCCATGTTACTAATGCAAGAATATCAATACTTACGAATGGCCAGATTTATAAATTCTTCACCGATCTCGATGCGCCTAACAAAATGGATGAAAAGCCATTCTTAGAGGTCGATTTACTGGAGATCGATGAAAATATCATCCCTGAGCTTAATAAATTAACAAAAGCTTCTTTTGATCTTGAGTCAATTATTAATGCGGCTGGCGAACTGAAATATGTTAGCCAGATTAAGAAAATCCTTCATACGCAACTTAATTCACCTGAGGACGAGTTCGTTAAGTTTTTCGCATCACGTGTTTATGATGGTATCTTAACTCAAAAGGTTAGAGAGCTTTTTCATAATCTGACCAGAAAAGCTGCCAGCCAGTACATTAATGACCAGGTTAATGAAAGACTTAAATCCGCGATAACGGGCACAACCTCCATAAGTACAAGTCCTGAGCCAGAGACGCATGACGACACTTCAACAAAAGATGAAAGTGATGTAGTCACTACCCTTGAAGAGTTAGAAGGTTTTCATATAGTTAAAGCAATTACCAGAGCCGTGCTTGACGCCCCGCGCATAACGCATCGTGATAACAAAAGCTATTTTGGCATTCTGGTTGATGATAACAATCGTAAGCCTCTTTGCCGTTTGCATTTTAATCGCACACAAAAATATATAGGCCTCTTTGATATCGAAAAGAATGAGACACGTCATCCTATTACGTCTGTTGATGATATTTACTCATTTGCCGATATCCTCAAGGCAACGGCCGCACTATATACTTAATTAGCGCGAGGCCAGGCTTGATACTCCACTAGCGGTGTAAACATTGAGCCACTACTAGCGCTCCCCTTTTACCGGGGAGCGCCACACTACCGGGCTTCTCAGAACAGCCCGAGCGGCTTATCTGAGTAGCTTACCAGCAGGCACTTGGTCTGCTGGTAGTGCTCCAGCATCATCTTGTGGGTTTCCCGCCCGATGCCGGACTGTTTATAGCCCCCGAAGGCCGCGTGCGCCGGATAGGCGTGATAGCAGTTGGTCCAGACGCGCCCCGCCTGAATGCCGCGCCCCATCTTATAGGCCAGATTGCCGTTGCGGCTCCAGACCCCGGCGCCCAGCCCGTACTGGGTATCGTTGGCCAGCGCCAGCGCCTCGTCCATCGTTTTAAAGGTGGTGACCGCCAGCACCGGGCCGAAGATCTCCTCCTGGAAGACGCGCATGTCGTTTTTGCCGTAGAGGATAGTCGGCTCCAGGTAGTACCCCTCGTTCAGCTCGCCGCCCGGCTGCCTGCGCCGCCCGCCGGTTAAGAGATCCGCCCCCTCTTTTTTACCGATATCGATATAGTTGAGGATGGTCTCCAGCTGGCCCTGGGAGACCTGCGCCCCCATCTGGGTCGCGTTGTCCAGCGGGTTGCCGCTGCGAATCGACTCCACGCGGCGGATGGCGCGCTCCATAAAGCGTTCATAGATAGACTCCTGCACCAGCGCGCGGCTCGGACAGGTGCAGACCTCCCCCTGGTTAAAGGCAAAGAGGGCGAACCCCTCCAGGGCCTTATCAAAGAAGGCGTCCTCTTCGTCCATCACGTCTTCGAAGAAGATGTTCGGCGATTTCCCGCCCAGCTCGAGGGTCACCGGAATAATGTTCTGGGTGGCGTACTGCATGATCTGCTGGCCCACTTCGGTGGAGCCGGTAAAGGCCACCTTGGCGATGCGCTTCGAGGTCGCCAGATATTCGCCGATCTCCCCGCCCGCGCCGTTGACCACGTTCACCACCCCCGGCGGCAGCAGATCGCCAATCACCTCCATCAGCAGCAGCACCGAGAGCGGCGTCAGGCGCGCCGGCTTCAGCACCACGCAGTTGCCTGCCGCCAGCGCCGGGGCCATCTTCCAGCTCGCCATCAGCAGCGGGAAGTTCCACGGAATGATCTGCCCCACCACCCCCAGCGGCTCGTGGAAGTGATAGGCCACGGTATCGCTGTCCACCTCGCTGATGCCCCCCTCCTGGGCGCGGATACAGGAGGCAAAATAGCGGAAATGGTCGATAGCCAGCGGCACGTCGGCGGCCATGGTCTCGCGGATCGGTTTGCCGTTATCCCAGGTTTCGGCGGTGGCCAGCAGCTCCAGGTTCTGCTCCATGCGATCGGCAATCTTGAACAGCATGGCGGCGCGATCCTGCACCGAGGTGCGCCCCCACTGCTCTTTCACCTTATGGGCCGCATCCAGCGCCAGGTCGATATCCCGCCTGCCGGAGCTGGCGATTTCGCACAGCGGCTGCCCGGTAACCGGGGTTAAGTTCTGATAGTACTCGCCGTCGGCCGGGGCAACCCAGTCGCCGCCGATAAAGTTGTCATAGCGGGCTTTAAGCTGAAGCGGGAAACCGTACTCGCCGGGCAAAATGCGTGATGAGGGAGGATTATTTGTCATGGCCATCTCCTTGCGTGAACTCTCTTCAAAGGTAGACCGCGATGGTGAATAATTCGCCAGCCGTGCCCCGCTTTGCGAGCCTCTTCACGCATTACCTTACTTTACGTTCCGTTTTTTGCCCTGAGCCATACTTACAGGGCTCCAGTCTGAAGAGGTAAGGATAAATGCAGCTTTTTATCGGTTTTGACGTGGGCGGGACCCACATTAAACACGGCGTAATTGACGAGAACGGCAATGAACTTACGGAAGATCAGTTTGATACGCCGGAGGATGAAGAGACCTTCAGGCAAAAGTGGCGCGAGGTGGTCGAGGCATACCAGAAAGAGCATGAGATTGCCGGGATAGGCGTCAGCTTCCCCGGCCATATCAACACCCACACCGGCGAAGCGGCGAAGGCCGGCGCGCTGGATTATCTGGATAACGTTAACCTCTATGAGCTGTTTTCTGAGTTAACCGACCTGCCCGTCACGGCGGAAAACGACGCCAACTGCGCCGCACTCGGCGAGCTGTGGCGCGGCGCCGGGCGTGATTACGACCATTTCGTCTGTATCACCCTCGGCACCGGCATCGGCGGCGGCATCGTGGTGGGAGGCGATCTCTGGCGCGGCTCCCACTACCGCGCCGGGGAGTTTGGCGTCATGCCGGTTGGCAATAAGGGCGAGGGGATGCACGAAGTGGCCTCGGCGAAAGGGCTGATGACCGCCTGCCGCCGGGCGCTGGCGGTATCGGAAGAGGAGATGCCGAAAGGCGAAGAGCTGTTCGAGCGGATGGAGAACGATCTGCATCTGCGCGAAGCCGTAGAAGAGTGGGCGCGCTTTCTCTCCCGCGGCGTCTACAGCGTCATCTCCATGTTCGATCCCCAGGTGGTACTGATCGGCGGCGGCATCAGCGAGCAGAAGAAAATTTATCAACTGCTCGACAGACAGCTTAAAACCTTTGAGGAGTGGGAGGCGCTGCAGGTGCCCATCCTCCCCTGTGAACTGGGTAACCAGGCGGGCAGGCTTGGCGCCGTCTGGCTGGCTAAACAGTCCCTGAACCGTAAAAAGAATTAACGCGGCTTCGTCTCACTGGCAAAGAGCTGGGCATCGCGCAGCAGGTGGTCGTTGCCGCGGCGTCGGGTAAAGCCGATGCGGTTGAAATACTCGAGGATCTGGATAGCCAGCTTGCGGCCGATGTTCAGCCGGTCGCGGAAATCGGCGGCGCAGGTGGATCCCCGGCTCTCGTCCAGCTCGCGGATCAGATTGGCGAACGCCACGATGCGATCGTTACGGTAATAACGATCTTTAACGATCGCCGTAATCAGCCCCTGCTGCGCCGCCTGCCTCAGCGCCTGGCGCATGGCCTGCTCGTCGGTGGCGGTTTCCCGGGCCAGATCGCGCACCCACCAGGGCTCATCGCCAAACAGCCCCTGCGCTTTTTGCCAGATGGCCCGCTGCTCGTCGGTAAAGCCCGCCTTGTGCTGCGGCAGGTGCAGCCAGCCGTGATAGCTGTGCAGATCCCCGCTCTCGCGCATCCGCTCAATCAGCAGCAGCGCCAGGCCTTCATCCTCCATGGGCAGCGCCATGCGCCGCAGCCGTTCACGCCCCGGACCCGGCTCGTCCTGATGCTGATGATGATAGGTGGCGAGCGTATCGAGGATCTTGCGCTGCCAGCGGGCGGCAATGGTCATGTTCAGCAGGCTGTCTCCGGCCTGGATAAAGTCCGGCTGCCGGGTCAGCGCGCGCAGCCCTTCCCCGCTAAGCTGCCGCGCCCAGGCGAAGTCGACCAGATTCACCGCCCCGCGCTCAAGGTGGACCAGCAGCGCGTCGCGGTCGTTCTGCGCCGCGGCAAGCTGCGCCAGCCAGCTGAGATACTCCGGCTTACGCTTGCCGCGGCGCGGCGGATTGAGCGTGACCACCCGCGCCCCCGCAAGGGTAGTGCGCGCCGAGATATCGCGCAGCACCAGCCGATCGTTATCGGCCAGCCACAGCGGGGTGTCCAGCACCAGCTCCGCCAGGCCGTTTTCCAGCAGCGAGACGCGCCCCGTCACGTGGCGGGCGGCGTGGTGAATGTGCAGCGGCTGCCACTGGCTTAACGCGGTTTCGCCCTGCAGGGCAACGATCACGCGGCTGAAGGGCTCGGGCGGCGCCTCCGCCAGCAGCCAGTCGCCCCGGTTCAACTGCTCTTTTTCCGCATCGCCGGCGATGTTCAGGGCGATACGCTGCCCGGCATGGGCCTTGTCGACCGGCTGATTCTGGGCGTGCAGGCCGCGCACGCGCATGCTCTTGTTCACCCCGGTCAGCCACAGGCTATCGCCCACCCGCACCTCGCCGGAAAGCGCGGTGCCGGTAACCACCAGCCCCGCCCCTTTGACGGTAAAGGCCCGGTCGATAGCCAGGCGGAAGCGCTGCTGCCCCGCCAGCTCGCGGGCCGGGAGCTGTTGCAGGTGGTGGCGCAGGGCATCGATGCCGCGCCCTTCGGTGGCGACGGTGACAAACAGCGCCGCATCGCCAAAGCCATATTCCGCCAGGGTGGCCTGCACCTCGTCGCGCACCGCCGCCACGCGAGCGTCATCCACGCGATCGGCTTTGGTCAGCGCCACCGTCAGCTGCGGATTGCCGGTCAGCTGCAGGATGTGCAGATGTTCGCGGGTCTGGGCCATCACCCCATCGTCGCAGGCCACCACCAGCAGGGCGTGGTCGATACCACCCACCCCGGCCAGCATATTTGAGAGAAACTTTTCGTGCCCGGGCACGTCGATAAATCCCAGCACGCGCCCGTCCGGCTGCGGCCAGTAGGCATAACCCAGATCGATGGTCATGCCGCGCTTTTTCTCTTCCGGCAGGCGGTCGGCGTTCACGCCGGTGAGCGCCTGCAATAAGGTGGTTTTGCCGTGGTCAACGTGACCGGCGGTGGCAATAATCATTTCAGCAACATCTCCAGAAACAGTGCTTCATCTTCCAGGCAGCGTAAATCGAGCCACAGGCGCCCCTCTTTAATGCGGCCAATCACCGGCACCGGCAGCGCGCGCCAGCGTGAGGCCAGCCCCTCAAGCACGCTGCCGCGGCCATCGCGCGGGGTAAAGGTCAGCGCCGAGCCGGGCAGGCGATCCACCGGCAGCGAGCCGCTGCCGGGCTGCGAGAGGCAGGGCTCAACGCGAATCTCAAAATCGGGGTAGTGCGGGACAAGGCGCGGCAGCAGCCGCTCCCCCAGCGCGTGCAGCGTCGCGGCGTCGCGGCCCAGCAGGCGCAGGGTGGGCAGGCGCTCTGCCAGCTTCTCCGGGTGCAGATAGAGCCTGAGCGTGGCCTCCAGCGCGGCGAGGGTCATCTTATCGGCGCGCAGGGCGCGCTTCAGCGGATGCTGCTGAAGCCGGGCAATCAGCTCGCGTTTACCGACGATAATTCCGGCCTGAGGGCCGCCGAGGAGCTTGTCGCCCGAGAAGCTCACCAGGCTGACGCCGGCGGCGATCAGCTCCTGCGGCATCGGCTCTTTTGGCAGGCCGTAGCGGCTGAGATCCACCAGCGAGCCGCTGCCGAGATCGCTGACCACCGGCACGTTCATCTGCTGGCCAATCTGCGCCAGCTCGGCTTCGCTCACCGCGTGGGTAAAGCCCTCGATGGCGTAGTTGCTGGTGTGGACTTTCATCAGCAGGGCGGTGTTTTCATTAATCGCCGCGCGATAATCTTTGGCGTGTGTGCGGTTGGTGCTGCCCACTTCCCGCAGGCTGCATCCCGCCTGGCGCATGACGTCGGGGATGCGAAACGAGCCGCCGATCTCCACCAGCTCGCCGCGCGACACCACCACCTCTTTCTGGTCGGCCGTGGCCGCCAGCATCAGCAGCACCGCCGCCGCGTTGTTATTGACGATGCAGGCATCTTCGGCCCCGGTTAGCTGGCACAGCAGCTCCGCCAGCGGGCGATCCCGGTGGCCGCGCCCGGCGCCGTCAAGATCGTACTCGAGGGTGACCGGCTGGCGCATCGCCTGGCTGACCGCTTCTACCGCCTCTTCCGCCAGCAGCGCGCGCCCCAGGTTGGTGTGCAGTACCGTTCCCGTCAGGTTGATAACCGGGCGCAGCCCCTGCGAACCCTCTGCCGCCAGCCGCCTGGCCGCCTCCTGCGCCCAGTCGTCGCACCACTGCGGCAGCGCCTGCTGCTGGCGAATAACGTTCCGGGCCTCCGCCTGGAGAAGACGCAGGGTCTCTACCGTGCGGGTATGGCCAAAGCGTTCAACGATGGAAGTGAATCGGGCGTCGCGTAGCAGACGGTCGGTGGCGGGAAGCTGGCTATAAAGTGCGTGCTGAGTCGTCATGAAAAGGCCTGGCGGTTGGGTATCTTCCCCCCTCCCGACGGGAGAGGGAGTCAATGTGAGTCAGGATTGTACAGCGTCCGGCCAGGAAGTGTTATAGCCCACATCAAGCCTTTGGCGGTTCGGTGCGGGCAAAGCTTTCGCGCTGGAAGTGGGTTTCGGCAAGCTTCACCAGCAGCGGACGATCGACGCACCAGCCCGGCGAGAAGCGGCGGAAGTTAAGGTAGCCGATGGCGCAGGCGATGGCGATGGTCGCGAGATTAACGCTGTCGGCGGCGATTTTGCCCTCGCGCAGCAGGGTTTCGCACCAGTCGAGGCTGCGGCTGATTTTTTCGCGCTGGCGGAGCAGCTCGCTTTCAGACTGCTGGGCCGGCGGGCGGGCCTGCTCGCGCACCGAGGCCAGCGCCGCATCCATAATGCCGTCGGCCAGGGCTTCTATCTGGCGCACATAGAGCGCCGCCTTCGCATCGCGCGGCACCATGGCCGGAGCGATGTCCAACTGCTCGATATACTCGGCAATAATTGGCGAGTCGAACCACTTCTCGCCCTCGTCGGTGACCAGCGCCGGTACTTTCCCCAGCGGGTTGTACTGCGCCGCCCCGCTGTCGGGGTTATAGGGCTGCTCGTTGATAAATTCGAAAGTGATGCCCTTTTCCAGCAGGAGAATCGAGATTTTACGCACGAAGGGGCTGGTATAACTGCCGATAAGTTTCATTGCCTTGTCCTTTCCGCCAACAAAAGGATAAGTATGGCTCAGGGCAAAAGAAAAGGCAGGCGGCAAATTTGGGGTGTATGCCCGGCCGCAGTGCGGCAAAGCAGAGTTTGTGCCAGCTCACACCTGGACAAATCCGCATAAAAATAAATTGTGATTTTCGTCACGAATCAGAAACAAACCGGCGACAAGATAGTGTGACCAATTTCACATTTAGAGGCTGGTTCCGTCCATTTTTTGGTCGCTGTATTTTTTTTATCCACGACATTTGTGATGAAGATCACGTCAATGGTTGCTACACCCCCCGCTTTTACGTGATTGAGATCACGCAAAATTGCGCTGGCTGGACACCCGAACGATTCAGTGCCAGATTTCACGCATCAGAACAGGGTTGGGCTACCGCTGACACCGCATTAACAACAAACCTCGGGCTTCATGCCTGCGTCCACACAAGAAGGGGTGTTTTATGTCATCCGATTTTAAGATCAAAGTACAAAGCTTTGGTCGTTTCCTCAGCAATATGGTGATGCCAAATATCGGCGCGTTTATCGCGTGGGGTATCATCACTGCGCTCTTTATTCCAACAGGATGGTTGCCGAACGAAACGCTGGCGAAGCTTGTTGGCCCGATGATTACTTACCTGCTGCCGCTGCTCATCGGTTATACCGGTGGTCGTCTGGTCGGCGGTGACCGCGGCGGCGTGGTCGGTGCTATCACCACCATGGGCGTTATCGTCGGCGCGGATATGCCGATGTTCCTCGGCGCGATGATTGCAGGCCCACTGGGCGGCTGGGCGATTAAGAAATTCGACGTCTGGGTTGATGGCAAGATCAAGTCCGGCTTCGAAATGCTGGTGAACAACTTCTCTGCCGGCATCATCGGCATGATCCTCGCTATCCTGGCGTTCCTCGGCATTGGTCCGGCGGTTGAAGTGCTCTCCAAACTGCTGGCAGCGGGCGTTAACTTTATGGTGGCGCACGACATGCTGCCGCTGGCGTCGATCTTTGTTGAACCGGCGAAAATCCTGTTCCTCAACAACGCCATTAACCACGGTATCTTCTCGCCGCTGGGTATTCAGCAGTCTCACGACCTCGGCAAGTCTATCTTCTTCCTGATTGAAGCTAACCCGGGTCCGGGGATGGGCGTACTGCTGGCGTACATGTTCTTTGGTCGCGGCAGCGCTAAACAGTCTGCCGGCGGCGCGGCTATCATCCACTTCCTGGGCGGTATCCACGAAATTTACTTCCCGTACGTGCTGATGAACCCGCGTCTGATCCTCGCCGTTATCCTCGGCGGTATGACCGGCGTCTTCACCCTGAGCGTGCTGAACGGCGGCCTGGTTTCTCCGGCTTCTCCGGGCTCTATCCTGGCAGTGCTGGCCATGACCCCGAAAGGCGCCTACTTCGCCAACATCGCCGCTATCTTTGCTGCGATGGCCGTCTCCTTCGTGGTCTCTGCCATCCTGCTGAAAACCAGCAAGGTGAAAGAAGAGGACGATATCGAAGCGGCTACCCGTCGTATGCAGGACATGAAAGCGGAATCTAAAGGCGCCGCGTCGCCACTGACCGCCGGTAGCGTCTCTAACGACCTGAGCCACGTGCGTAAAATTATCGTTGCCTGCGACGCCGGTATGGGCTCCAGCGCCATGGGCGCGGGCGTGCTGCGCAAGAAGGTGCAGGATGCGGGCCTCGGCAATATCTCCGTCACCAACAGCGCCATTAACAGCCTGCCGCCGGACGTTGACCTGGTCATCACCCACCGGGATCTGACCGAGCGCGCCATGCGCCAGGTCCCGCAGGCGCAGCACATTTCGCTGACCAACTTCCTCGACAGCGGCCTGTACAGCAGCCTGACCGAACGTCTGGTGGCGGCGCAGCGTCATGAAGAGAACGAAGTGAAAGTGCGTACCAGCCTGCAGGACAGCTTTGACGAGAGCAATGCGCACCTGTTCCGCCTGGGCGCGGAGAACATCTTCCTCGGCCGTACCGCCAGCACCAAAGAAGAGGCGATCCGCTTTGCCGGCGAGCAGCTGGTGAAGGGTGGCTACGTGCAGCCGGAATACGTTGAAGCTATGCTGGAGCGCGAAAAGCTGACCCCGACCTATCTGGGCGAATCCATCGCGGTACCGCACGGTACGGTTGAAGCCAAAGATCGCGTGCTGAAAACCGGCGTGGTGTTCTGCCAGTACCCGGCAGGGGTGCGCTTCGGCGAAGAAGAAGACGACATTGCCCGCCTGGTGATTGGTATCGCCGCGCGTAACAATGAGCACATTCAGGTGATCACCAGCCTGACCAACGCCCTGGATGACGAAACCGTTATCGAGCGTCTGGCCAACACCACCAGCGTGGAAGAAGTGCTGGCGCTGCTGAACAAGTAATAACGTTCCCTCCCTCTCCCGTCGGGAGAGGGTTTGGGTGAGGGGCAAGCCTCACCCCAGCCCTCTCGGGTAACAACATTGATAAGGTTAATACTATGAAAGCATTACATTTTGGCGCAGGTAATATCGGTCGTGGGTTTATCGGCAAGCTGCTGGCAGACGCGGGTATCAAGCTGACCTTCGCCGATGTGAACCAGACGGTGCTGGATGCGCTGAATGCCCGTCATAGCTATCAGGTGCACGTGGTAGGTGAAAATGAGCAGGTGGATACCGTAACCGGCGTTAACGCGGTCAGCAGCATTGGCGGCGAGGTTATCGACCTGATCGCCGAGGTTGATCTGGTGACCACCGCCGTAGGCCCGGTAGTGCTGGAGCGTATTGCGCCGGCCGTCGCCAAAGGGCTGGCGAAACGTAAAGCGCAGGGCAACGACGCCCCGCTCAACATCATCGCCTGTGAAAACATGGTGCGCGGCACCACCCAGCTGAAGGGCCACGTGCTGGCAGCGGTGGCAGAGGAAGATAAAGCCTGGGTAGAAGCGCACGTGGGCTTTGTGGACTCCGCCGTAGACCGCATCGTGCCGCCGTCCGCCTCCGCCACTAACGATCCGCTGGAGGTGACGGTAGAAACCTTCAGCGAGTGGATTGTCGATAAAACCCAGTTCAAGGGCGCGCTGCCGACCATTCCCGGCATGGAGCTCACCGACAATCTGATGGCGTTTGTCGAGCGCAAACTCTTCACCCTTAACACCGGGCATGCTATAACCGCCTACCTCGGAAAACTGGCCGGTCATCAGACCATTCGTGACGCGATCCTCGATGAGAAGATCCGCGCGGTGGTGAAAGGGGCAATGGAAGAGAGCGGCGCGGTACTGATTAAACGCTACGGTTTTGATGCCGATAAACATGCGGCCTACATTCAGAAAATCCTCGGCCGTTTTGAAAACCCGTACCTGAAAGATGACGTTGAGCGCGTGGGCCGTCAGCCGCTGCGTAAGCTGAGCGCGGGCGATCGCCTGATCAAACCGCTGCTGGGCACCCTGGAATATGGTCTGCCGAACGGCAACCTGGTGAAAGGCATTGCCGCCGCCATGCACTACCGTAGCGAAGAAGATCCGCAGGCACAGGAGCTGGCGCAGCTGATTGATGCAAAAGGCCCGCAGGCCGCGCTGGCGCAGGTTTCCGGCCTCGACGCTAACAGCGATACGGTGCTGGAGGCGGTCAACGCTTATAACGCAACTAAATGATGCAGGAACAGGCGCAGGTCATCCTGCGCCCGGATGATAGATTGTCAGATATGCAGGCAATAATGGAAGAAACCCAGGCCTTTGAAAACCGTGTGCTTGAACGTCTGAATGCTGGCAAAACTGTACGAAGCTTCCTGATTTCCGCCGTCGAGCTATTAAGCGAGGCCGTGAATATTCTGGTGCTTCAGGTGTTTCGCAAAGACGATTATGCGGTGAAATACGCAGTAGAACCGTTGCTTGACGGCGACGGGCCGCTGGGCGATTTATCCGTGCGCCTGAAGCTGATTTATGGCCTTGGGGTGATTAGCCGCGCGGAGTATGAAGACGCCGAACTGTTGATGGCTCTGCGGGAAGAGCTCAATCACGACGGCAGCGAATACCACTTTACCGACGACGAGATCCTCGGCCCGCTGGGCGAGCTTCACTGCGTCTCCGCCCTGCCCCCGGCGCCGCAGTTTGATACCAGCGATGCCGAGCTGTACGCCATGCAGAAGCTGCGTTATCAGCAGATGGTGCGCTCCACCATGGTCCTCTCCCTGACTGAGCTGATTTCCCGAATCAGCTTAAAAAAAGCGTTTCAGAAGTAAGCCCGCGTACATTGGTGTATCCTTCCCTGTAATCCCCCTGTTTTTAGAGCTATATGTGATGAAAGAAGTCGAAAAGAACGAAATTAAACGCCTGAGCGACCGCCTGGATCTGATCCGCCACCAGCAGGCAGGCCTGTCGCTGGTTGACGCCGCCGAGAAATACGCCGAGCTGGAAAAAGAGATCGCCACGCTCGAAACCGAGATCGAACGCCTGCGCAGCGTCAAAGGCCAGAAGCTGAGCAAAGAGGCGCAAAAGCTGTCGGATATGCCTTTCAAGCGCGCTATCACCAAAAAAGAGCAGGCCGACATGGGCAAGCTGAAGAAGAGCGTGCGCGGCCTGGTGGTGGTTCACCCCATGACCGAGCTGGGCCGTGAAATGGGGCTCAAAGAGATGACCGGTTTTTCTAAGACCGCGTTTTAATCTGCCCGACCTCTGCCTTCGCGGCAGAGGTTTTCTCAGTTGTAGATCAAATTAAAGGTCGCCATCGCGTCCGCCTTCCCCGGAGAGATGTTCTCCTCCGTCTGGATATACTTCGCCTCAAACGAATAGCTTTGCGTGGTATTGTTGCCGCTCTGCCCCAGCTCCGGCACCTGCTGCGTATTCCACTCGACGACCTGCCCCTGCGCCTGGCCCGTATTGTCACCATAGGTAAGCTCAATGCCCACGCCGCTGGCGCTATCGACCTGCTTTGTCAGCGCCAGGGCTTTATTATTGCCGGGCGCGGTTTCACCAAAGAAGCCGATCTTCACCGCGGTGTTATTTTCGCAGTTCACCGGAATAGTAAACTGGCCGCCCCCGGCGGTGGAGCCCACGCCGTTAAACTCGCTGACGTTGACGGTTCCCATGGCGACGGGGATGACGGGCGAGCCGACCAGGCAGCTGGTGCGTCTGGCGGTAAAGCTGGCGAGATGGAGCTCTACCGGTCCGGCGACCAGGCTGGCGGTATCCGGCCCGTCTCCCGCCTGTAACACCAGTTTCCCGACGTTCTGCTCCTGCGAGTTAGCGTTATCGTTAGCCATCGGGTTATCGGTCGGAATTTTATAGAACACCACGTAGAACTGAAGCTGGTAGCTGGTGGCCGTCGCAAAGGCCGCGTTTTGCGACGAATCGCAGATGCGCAGGGACTCCCCATTATCTATGGTGTTGTTGTCACCGATATAGCGCACGTCGCTGCTGCCGCAATATTGCGGCTCGCGCAGGCCGATCGCGTAGCCAATGCCGGGGATCTGCGTTTGATAGATATGGCGCCGGGAGCCGTCTTCTGCCGTCACGGTATGAACGGCGGTATCCGACTCCATAAAGCCGATGGCGCGCCAGCCGTCCTGGCTGCCTTCGCAGTTATAAAAGTCAGAGCCCGTCGAAGGAATGGGCGGGGAGATCGCGCTCCAGTCGTCGGCGCCCGGCGCGTAGCCGATGGTGTAGGGCACTTGCACCACCCACTGGCTTTTAGTTGTGCGGCAGGTCGAGGCCGCATGGGCATGGAAGCTGAGCATTCCAAACAGTGAAAGCAGGCCCACGTAGATAGCCCATTTCAGTAAATTACGCATGATGTTCCTCTAGTGACACTCAAGAGAGAGGGTGGCGATGCCCGGCGCCATATGCGCGGCGCCCAGTTTGAAAGGTGACTCGCACTGGCGCGTCTGGCCATCTTCCTGCCAGCTCACGCGCAGGGTGCCGCGCTCCGGTACGCCGCTCAGATAGGCCTGGCCGCCGTCACCCACCATCCCCTGAGCAACGTCACCGTTCTTTTCCAGCTCAACCACCAGCGCCTGCGAGCCAAAGGGCAGCGGCCTGCCGCGGTAGCGCAGGGAGAAGAGCACCCGGTAACCGATATGGGTGTCGTAGTTCGCCAGCACCACCGCGCCGCTGGTCGGCACCACCGTGACGCCGCTCTTTTCGATATCCACGTTCTCATCCAGGGTTGCGGTATCCAGGTTGATGGTGTTTTTGTGGTAGGGCGACATAGAGGGCATAACCGCATAACCGCGGCTATCCGTATGGATATTGCTGAACCCTTCCGGCTGAACGTTAGCCGCACCCGGCACCCGCACCAGGGCAACGGTTTCGCCAAGCGGCGGGCTGAGCGTGACGCCGTACTGGGTGGCGACCACGCCGCCGGTGAGCCCAAGGCTGATGTTCCTGCCGCTACGGCTGTGGTCGACGCCAAGGCTGGCGTTGCCGTACCCACCGTTGTATTGCAGGGCCATGCTGGTGCTGTTGCTCTGTCCGTCGCTGGCCACGCTCTGCTGCAGGCTGTAGTTCAGGTTGCGGTTTTCCAGCGCGCTGCCGTTGAGCGACATCTGCTGGCTGGTCATGCCGTGGTTATTCTGGTTAACGAAGTAGCTCACCGAGCTGTCCGGCAGCCATTTGCCGAGCGGGATATTGACGTTGAACGACAGGGTTCGATCCGGCCGCCCCGTGCGGGCGGAGTCGGTGTAGTAGTAACCCAACCCCCAGGAGATACCCTGCCAGCTGGAGTACCAGCCGAGATGAATGGTTTTATCCTGGCCGCTGGTATGCCAGTAGTCCTGCATCCAGGCGGAGATACTCAGGCTGCCCATCCGGCCAAGCGACTGGCTGATGCTAACCTGCGAGCGGCTGCGGCGGTTATAAAGCTGAAGCGACGGGGTATCCGACTGGTTCAGCTCGCTGAATTCATAGTAATTGCGTGAGGCATAGCGGTAGCTGGCAAGGTTAAAGGCGGTACCTATGGTGCTGAAATCTTTCTGGTACTGCAAACGCCAGGCCTGCCCCACCGCCCGCTTGCCGTCGGGCAAACGGCTTTTGGCCAGGGTGCCGTCGATACCCAGAGAGCCGAAGGTGCCAAACCCGCGGCCAATACCGAGGGCGGCGGCCTGGTAGTTATCCGCCGCCCGCACCCCGCCATAGATGGTCATCTGCGAAGGCAGACCGTAAAAGAAGACCCCTTCTAAAAAATCCGGCGTCTGTACATCGTCGGATCCCGAGTGAAAACGTCCGGCATTAAGGCTGTATTTAAAATGCCCCTGGCGCAGCATAAAAGGCACGGCGGAATAGGGCTGGGTAAAGACGCGCTTTGAGCCGTCGCTTTCGGTGATCGTGACCTGCAGATCGCCGCTTTGCGCGCCGGGGAAAAGGTCGTTGATCACAAAGGGCCCGGCGGCGACCCAGGTTTCATAGATCTGATAGCCATTCTGGCTGATGGTCACTTTGGCAAAGCTGTGCGCTACCCCGCGAATGGTGGGGGCGAAGCCGCGCTCGCTGTCGGGGAGCATGCTTTCGCTAGAGGCGAGCTGGACGCCGCGAAAAGCCACGCTGTCGAACACGTCTCCCGCGGTCCAGGCGTCGCCAACGCGCAGCTGGCTGGCCAGGCTGCGGATATCTCTTGAGAGCCAGGTACTCTGGGATTGCCAGCGATCTCCGCTCTCTTCGCTGTAGCTCCAGGCAGAGGTGTTACGCAGCCGCCACGGGCCCAGATTCAGGCCGTTGCGCAGGCTCAGATAGCTGGAGGTGGTGTCGCCGCTATCGCGGTGGGCCGATGCGCCGGAGAGGCTGTAGTCCACAAACGCGGCCGGGATGCCGTCATCCCACTTTGACGGCGGCACGTAGCCGCGGCTGCGGCTCATCATCGCTGCCTGAGGGATGCTGATCGAAAGCCGCTGCTGGCTAAAATCGTATTTGGCTTTGGCGGCCGGAATGAAGTCGCCGATGCGGGTGAAGGTTTCGCCCTCGTGCAGGCGCGAAAAAGCCGGAATGGCGCTGACGTTAACCCCTAGTCCCGCCAGCAAATCAACGGTAAAAACCGGCTGTAGCTCGCCCTTATCTTCAACAAAAGTGATGACCTGCTTCTGCTCTTCCTGCTGGTTAATCACCACGGTAACCGACCAGGTGCCGGGCATCTGCCCGCCCTGATGCGAGAAATAGTGAAGATCCGCCATCTTTTGCTCAGAGGTCGAAAGCTCCAGCGCCGCGGGATCGAAATAATCCTCCGCGAAGCCCGTGCGGCTGAAGCTGAGCATCAGCAGCGCGGCGATCGGCGCATAGCGAAACCGGCGGGAAGTCATGGATTTACAGCGGTTGTGAATGGGTGTTGGTAACGCCGCCAAAATCATTGATGGCAGACCAGGTAACGCTACCCGATGCCGCTACAGGCCACTCGCGGCTTTGCCCTGGGGCAATCATCCCCGGATCGGCAATCTCTTTTCCCGCTACCTTCAGGCTGTAAAACGACACGTAGTAAGGGGTGGGGTTTGTGGCTTTAAGACCTTTGCCGCTGCGGGTAAAGGTCAGCTTCTCCCAGGCGGTCGCCGGATCGCCCGCCAGGTGTTCGGGGCGGTAGAAGATTTTGAATTTGGACTTAATATTGACCTGCAGCTCGTTATCGCCCTCTTTCGGCTTAGGAGCAATTGCTTTTACGTCGAGCCAGAAAACCGACTCGCGATCCTTTGGCAAAGGCGCGCCGGTATACTGGATACGCAGCATATTGGTCTGATCCGGATCGAGCCGGAACAATGGCGGAGTGACGATAAAAGGCGCGGCATTTTTATTATTCTGCACATCGCCTTCCACCCACGACTGAATAAGGTAAGGCTTAACGCCTTCCCTGTTGGAAACTGAAAACGCCACCTCCTTTTTATTTTCTGGGTATACGATCCGTGTTCCGCCCATAACAACACCGGCGGACGCCGATGCGGAACTCACCATTAATGCAGCGAGCACAATATGCGATAAACATTTCATCTTCATTATCTCTGGAGGTGGCTAAAAAAGAGGTTAATCAGTTATAAACCATCAGGAAGTTAGAGACGGCGTTAACGTGACCTGCCGTAACGTCATCGCTACCGGTTTTGGCAAGGCTGGCATAGAAGGTTAATTCCGCGGTGCCATCTTTATTAGGTTCGAGGGTGTCTGAAACCTGGCCAGGTTCAATTGCCGTGGTTTGATCGTCATTATAAATTTTGACGCCCAGGCCGGTCGCGCTTTCTTCGCCCGGATTTAATTGCAGCAGAGTGCTGTTGTGAGAGTCTTTGGCCCCGTCGAATAATACGGCAACCTCTTTAACGGACTCCGGGCAGTTCTCAACGTTGATTTTAAATTGAGTCGGTGAGGTTTCGGTATGCTCATTGAAATAGTTTACTGCCCAGGTACCGAGCTCAACACTTGGGTTTTTAGATCCTGTCGTGACATCACAGGAGTCGACGGTGACTTCGCCGTGGAAATTAATTACGCCACCAGCGCCCTGGGTACGCTGGCTGAGTTCAGCACCAGCTGCAGATACTACAGATGAAGACAATACCAGACCCGTCGCAAATAACGCGAGCGCCACTTTTTTGATTTTCATTTGAAAGACCTATCCTCTGTAACTTAAACAGATATAACGTTTATACAGATACAATATCAGCTATGAAGGTTTGTCAGGCGCAACAAGAGGGTAAATAGAGTTGGTGACGCAACCTCATAGTATTAAGAGGGTCCATCCCACTAAGGTAATCCCTGTTTCTTAACTAGCCGTAAGAAATCATTTTCATTGAAAGGTAAAAATAGAATACTTTCTATATATCCTGGGAAATAAGCCGCTATTTAAATAATGCTCATAACGTTTTATGCGATAAATGTTAGAACATTTACATTTATGCGTCTAGGTTAAAATTTGCCTTTGGAATGCTTGTTTATATTTTATTGATAAACTTTTAAGCTTTATTTTTAACATTAATAATAATATCGCAACACAATCGAAGGGGGATTATTCGTTACCAGGCTATTTTTTTCCCATGTTACCGTTAACAGTGGCAAGCGGATTCAATAAAAAAACCGGATTAAAACTGGCTTATCAGATAATTCTTAGATAATAACACTTAATGTTAAGGATACCTGCGCTACCAATAAGGTTATAGGGCGGAGTACCAAATGTTATATCAGGTTAATGGATTTGTTAATTTTTAACTATAAAGATAATTTTATGCTAAAAGAAAGAAAAGGCACTTTTGACCAAAAAAAATTGAAAAAAAATTAAGCAGCGCAAAATGCAAAACATTTACGCAACCCGATATTGATCAATCATTAATAAAAACCAACCATTCTTGTTTAAAATTAACTAAAAGTGATGACATTCAGGCCTATAAATAAACAATACGTTTCTGCATCAGAACCATACTTTTTTTGCACCGCGAGGGTAGCCCGCCACCCTGGGATGTCGAAACCTTTCTCAGGACCCTGTGGTCTTTGGTCCTACCAATCCGCAAAAATCTGAACGCCCCCTCACATAACCGCGCACTGACATCACAAAATAATTGCCCATTTATAACATCTGGTTAACCATTCATTGTCATTAACCCTACATCACACTATTGGCAGGACCACTTTTACAGATAGTGCGCAAAGAGATGAGCAGAGACTCACCGGCACGCAAAATCTGTGGTCCCCGGGAGACCTGCAATGAGCCTCTGGCAACAAAACTACGATCCGGCTGGAAATATTTGGCTATCAAGCCTGATCGCATCGCTACCTATTCTGTTCTTCTTCTTTGCGCTGATTAAGCTCAAGCTGAAGGGATATCTGGCCGCGACCTGGACCGTGGCTATCGCCCTGCTGGTAGCGCTCTTGTTCTATAAAATGCCGGTCGATCGCGCGCTGGCGTCGGTGGTGTATGGCTTCTTCTACGGCCTGTGGCCGATTGCGTGGATTATTATTGCCGCGGTCTTTGTCTATAAAATCTCGGTGAAAACCGGGCAGTTCGACATTATCCGCTCGTCGATACTCTCTATTACCCCGGACCAGCGCCTGCAGATGCTGATTGTCGGCTTCTCTTTCGGCGCGTTTCTGGAAGGGGCAGCAGGCTTTGGCGCACCGGTGGCAATCACCGCCGCCCTGCTGGTAGGGCTGGGCTTTAACCCGCTCTACGCCGCAGGCCTGTGCCTGATTGTTAACACCGCGCCGGTCGCCTTTGGCGCGATGGGCATCCCGATTCTGGTGGCCGGACAGGTTACCGGGCTGGACAGCTTTGCCATCGGCCAGATGGTAGGCCGCCAGCTGCCGTTCCTGACCATCATCGTGCTGTTCTGGATCATGGCGATTATGGATGGCTGGCGCGGCGTGAAGGAGACCTGGCCCGCGGTGATGGTGGCCGGCGGCTCGTTCGCTATCGCCCAGTACCTCAGCTCAAACTTTATCGGCCCCGAGCTGCCGGACATTATCTCTTCGCTGGTGTCGCTGGTGTGTCTGACGCTGTTCCTCAAGCGCTGGAAGCCGGTACGTATCTTCCGCTTCGGCGATATGGGCGCCTCGCAGGTGGATATGACCCTGGCCCGCACCAAATATACCCCGGGCCAGATTATCCGCGCCTGGTCGCCGTTCCTGTTCCTCACCGCCACGGTCACCCTGTGGAGCGTGCCGCCGTTCAAGGCGCTGTTTGCGCCGGGCGGCGCGCTGTACGACATGGTAATCAATATTGCCGTGCCCTTCCTCGACAAAACGGTGGCCCGCATGCCGCCGGTGGTGCACGACGCCACGCCGTACGCGGCGGTGTATAAATTCGACTGGTTCTCGGCCACGGGTACGGCGATCCTGTTTGCGGCTATCCTTTCGGTAGTGTGGCTGCGCATGAAGCCGGCCGCGGCGGTACAGACCTTTGCCGCCACCGTTAAAGAGCTGCTGCTGCCGATTTACTCCATCGGGATGGTGCTGGCCTTCGCGTTTATTTCCAACTACTCGGGGCTCTCATCCACCCTGGCGCTGGCGCTGGCCCACACCGGCCATGCTTTTACCTTCTTCTCGCCGTTCCTCGGCTGGCTGGGGGTGTTCCTGACCGGGTCGGATACCTCGTCTAACGCCCTGTTCGCCTCGCTGCAGGCCACCGCCGCGCAGCAGATTGGCGTGTCGGACCTGCTGTTAGTGGCGGCCAACACCACCGGCGGCGTTACCGGCAAGATGATCTCGCCGCAGTCGATCGCCATTGCCTGCGCCGCGGTAGGGCTGGTGGGTAAAGAATCGGACCTGTTCCGCTTTACGGTTAAACACAGCCTGATTTTCACCTGCATGGTCGGGGTCATCACCACCCTGCAGGCTTACGTACTAACCTGGATGATCCCATGATAGTGATGCCCAGACGCCTGTCCGACGAGATCGCCTCTCGCGTGCGGGCGCTGATAGAAGAGTTACAGCTGGAGCCGGGCATGAAATTGCCCGCCGAGCGACAGCTCGCCGCCCAGCTCGGCGTATCGCGCAACTCGCTGCGCGAAGCGCTGGCGACGCTGGTGAACGAAGGGGTGCTGCTAAGCCGTCGCGGCGGCGGCACCTTTGTGCGCTGGCAGCATGAAGACTGGTCCGGGCAGAACATCGTCCAGCCGCTGAAAACGCTGCTGGAGAACGACCCGGACTACAGCTTCGATATTCTTGAAGCCCGCCACGCAATCGAAGCCAGCACCGCCTGGCACGCCGCAATGCGCGCCACCCAGGCCGACAAAGAGAAGCTTAAGGCCTGCTTTGAAGCCACCCAGAGCCAGGATCCGGATATCGCCTCCCAGGCGGACGTGCGCTTTCATCTGGCGATCGCCGAAGCCTCGCATAACATCGTGCTGCTCCAGACAATGCGCGGTTTCTTCGACCTGCTGCAATCCTCCGTGAAGCAGAGCCGCCAGCGGATGTACCTGGTGCCGCCGGTTTTTGCCCGGCTGACGGAGCAGCACGAGGCGGTGCTCACCGCCATTCTCACCGGCGATGCCGAGGCGGCGCGCAAAGCGATGATGGCCCATCTCGGCTTCGTGCATACCACCATTAAAGAATTCGATGAAGATCAGGCCCGACAGGCGCGCATCACCCGTCTGCCTGGCGATCACGACACTCCCAGGGAGAACAAAGCATGATTATTTCCGCAGCCAGTGACTATCGCGCCGCGGCGCAGCGCATTCTGCCGCCGTTCCTGTTCCACTATATCGACGGCGGCGCCTACTCCGAATACACCCTGCGCCGCAACGTGGAAGATCTGTCGGAAGTGGCCCTGCGCCAGCGCGTGCTGAAGAATATGTCCGACCTGAGCCTGGAAACAAAGCTGTTCAACGAAACGCTCTCCATGCCGGTAGCCCTGGCCCCCGTGGGGCTGTGCGGTATGTACGCTCGTCGCGGCGAGGTGCAGGCCGCGGCGGCGGCGGATGCCAAAGGCATTCCTTTCACCCTCTCTACCGTTTCCGTCTGCCCGATTGAAGAGGTGGCGCCGACCATCAACCGCCCGATGTGGTTCCAGCTGTACGTCCTGCGCGATCGCGGCTTTATGCGCAATGCGCTGGAGCGCGCCAAAGCGGCGGGCTGCTCCACCCTGGTCTTTACCGTGGATATGCCCACGCCGGGGGCGCGCTATCGCGATGCCCACTCGGGGATGAGCGGGGCCAACGCGGCGATGCGCCGCTACTGGCAGGCCGTTACCCACCCGCAGTGGGCGTGGGACGTTGGGCTCAACGGCCGCCCGCACGATCTGGGCAATATCTCTACCTACCTGGGTAAACCGACCGGGCTGGAAGACTACATCGGCTGGCTGGCGAATAATTTCGATCCCTCTATCTCCTGGAAAGACCTGGAGTGGATCCGCGAGTTCTGGGATGGCCCGATGGTGATCAAAGGGATCCTCGATCCGGAGGATGCCCGCGACGCGGTGCGCTTTGGCGCCGACGGTATTGTGGTTTCGAACCACGGCGGCCGCCAGCTGGACGGGGTGCTCTCTTCCGCCCGCGCCCTGCCGGCTATTGCCGATGCGGTGAAGGGCGATATTACGATTCTGGCCGACAGCGGGATCCGCAACGGGCTGGACGTGGTGCGCATGATTGCCCTGGGGGCAGACAGCGTGCTGCTGGGACGTGCCTATCTGTACGCGCTGGCGACCCACGGCCAGGCGGGGGTGGCCAATCTGCTGAACCTGATTGAAAAAGAGATGAAGGTGGCGATGACCCTGACCGGGGCGAAGACCATCGGCGAAATTAGCCGGGAGTCGCTGGTGCAGGAGCTGAGCAAGCTCCCGGCGGCGCTGGCCCCGCTGGCCCAGGGGGACGCGGCTTAGCCTGGTGCGGCCTGCTCCCCTCACCCCGGCCCTCTCCCGAAGGGAGAGGGGGAAAAGAATGCCCCCTCATCTCCGGCAGAGGGAGAAAAGAAAGTTCCCTCTCCCTTAGGGAGAGGGTTAGGGTGAGGGAAAAATTCTGCTATTCTGCCCCCGCTATTAAGGGGGCAGTATGCTTAACATCGTTTTATTCGAACCAGAAATTCCACCCAACACCGGCAATATTATTCGCCTGTGCGCCAATACCGGTTTTCGTCTGCATATTATCGAGCCGATGGGCTTTACGTGGGACGACAAGCGCCTGCGCCGCGCCGGGCTGGATTACCACGAGTTTACCGCCGTTGTTCGCCATCAGAATTACGCCGCCTTTGCCGCAGCGGAAAACCCCCAGCGCCTGTTCGCCCTTACCACTAAAGGTACGCCGGCCCACAGCGCCGTAAGCTATCAGGCGGGAGATTACCTGCTATTTGGTCCGGAAACGCGCGGCCTGCCGGCCACCATTCTTGATGCCCTGCCCGCTGAACAGAAAATTCGTATTCCAATGATGCCGGACAGCCGCAGCATGAACCTGTCTAACGCGGTGTCGGTGGTGGTGTATGAGGCCTGGCGCCAGCTGGGTTATGCGGGCGCCGTGCTCAGAAGCTAGTAGGGCTAGATACCGTCGCCGTACTCAAAGGTATGGTGAATGCCGTTGAAGAACTGATCCATATCCATCGAGGGTTTATCGCTGTCGGGTTTACCCACGATCCGCGCCGGTACCCCTGCCGCGGTGGTGTGCGGCGGCACCGGCTGTAATACCACGGAGCCGGCGCCAATCTTCGCGCCCCTGCCCACCTCGATATTGCCAAGGATCTTCGCCCCGGCGCCGATCATTACCCCTTCACGAATCTTCGGATGGCGATCGCCGCTGGTTTTACCCGTCCCGCCGAGGGTGACCGACTGCAGGATCGAGACGTCGTTTTCAATTACCGCCGTTTCGCCCACTACGATACCGGTAGCGTGGTCGAGCATAATGCCGTGGCCGATCTTCGCGGCCGGGTGAATATCCACCTGGAAACTTACCGACACCTGATTTTGCAGGAAGATGGCCAGCGCGCGACGCCCTTCGTTCCACAGCCAGTGGCCGATGCGGTAAGACTGCAGGGCGTGGAAGCCCTTCAGGTAGAGCAGCGGCGTGGAATATTTATCCACCGCCGGATCGCGGTTACGCACGGCCTGGATATCGCAGGCGGCGGAGGCAATCATCTCCGGATCGGCGGCGTAGGCCTCCTCCACCACTTCACGAATGGCGATGGCCGGCATGATCGGCGAGGCGAGCTTGTTGGCGAGCATATAGCTCAGGGCGCTGCCGAGGTTTTCATGCTTAAGTAGCGTCGCGTGGTAGAAACTGGCAAGCATAGGCTCACAGTCGGCCAACGCCCGGGCTTCGGCTTTAATATTGTTCCAGACGATTTCCAGTTCTTCACACGGCATGGCTTACTCCAGACGTAATAGTACGACCGGCCAGTCTGTGCTGGCCGTATCGTTGAGGGGCAACGTTTTCCAGTTAGTTACTGCTGCGCTCATCCTTGCGTGCGCGGCCTAATAAGGTCAATGCTGCCTCGCGCGCATTTTTTCCGCAATACAATACCTGATAAATTTCCTCGGTTATTGGCATTTCGACACCAAAGCGGTGTGCCAATTCGCGGACTTCTTTGGTATTGCGGTAGCCTTCGACCACCTGACCGATCTTCTCCTGCGCGCCTGTAACGTCCATCCCCTGGCCGAGCATCATGCCAAAGCGGCGGTTACGGGACTGGTTGTCGGTACAGGTCAGCACCAGATCGCCCAGGCCCGCCATCCCCATAAAGGTGGCCGGATCGGCGCCCAGCGCCGCGCCCAGGCGGGACATTTCGGTCAGCCCACGGGTGATCAAGGCCGTACGCGCGTTAGCGCCAAAGCCGATCCCGTCGGACATGCCGGCGCCGATTGCGATGACGTTCTTCACCGCGCCGCCCAGCTGCACGCCGATAAAATCGGGGTTGCTGTAAACGCGGAAGCTCTTGCCGCAGTGCAGCAGCTGCTGCAGATCCTCAGCAAAGGTCTCGTCGGTGGAGGCCAGCGAAATCGCGGTTGGCAGACCAGCGGCCAGCTCTTTGGCAAAGGTAGGCCCGGAAATTACCGCCAGCGGGATCTCGTCCCCCAGCGCTTCGCGGGCAACGTCCTGCAGCAGGCGTCCGGTTTCAGCTTCAAGCCCTTTCGTCGCCCACACCACGCGCGCATCGGAGCGCATCAGGGGTTTAATCTGGCGCAGCACCTGGCCAAACACGTGGCTCGGCACAACGATCAGAATATTACGGCTCGCGGCCAGCGCGGTCGCCAGATCGCTTTCAAGGTGCAGTGAGTCAGGGAAAGGCACATCGGGGAGGAACGCAACGTTGCAGCGATCGGCTTGTAACGTGGCGATATGTTTTGGGTCATGGCCCCAGAGCACAACCTGGTGGCCATTTCTTGCCAGGGTAATGGCAAGAGCGGTGCCGTATGAGCCGGCACCGATCACAGTCATTGACGCATTAACAGTACTCATCAGGCATCCTGATGTTGTTCAGTACCTTCGCCAGCTTGCTGCTGCAGATAGTTCATGAACAGCGCATCGAAGTTCACCGGCGCAAGGTTCAGTTGCGGGAATGTACCACGGGAAACCAGGCTGGTGATGCACTCGCGAGCATACGGGAACAGAATGTTCGGGCAGTATGCACCCAGGCAGTGAGCCATCTGGTTACCTTCGATGCCGCCGATAGAGAAGATGCCGCCCTGCTGTACTTCACACAGGAATGCAGTTTCTTCGCCCAGAGACGCGGTAACGGTAACACGCAGTACGACTTCGTATACATCATCCGCCAGCTGGGTGGATGCGGTATCCAGATCAAGTTTAACCTCTGGCTGCCAGTCTTTCTGGAAAACGTGCGGCGCATTCGGTGCTTCGAAAGAGATATCCTTGGTGTAGACACGCTGGATCTGGAAAGTCATTTCGGTGTTGTTTTGTTCTGACATGTAAAAGCCCTTTTTTTATTGTCCTGAGTCGCCTTAGCGCAGCAGCGGATCGAGCCCGCCACGCGCATCGAGCGCATGTAAATCATCACAGCCACCAATGTGCTGTGCATCGATAAAAATCTGCGGAACCGTCGTACGGCCACTACGTTTAATCATCTCTTCGCGCTTTGCGCCGTCGCCATCAATGGGCAACTCCTGATACGCCACGCCTTTGCTGTCCAGCAGCGCTTTGGCGCGATGGCAGAACGGGCAGGTCGCTTTGGTATAGATTTCGATATTGGCCATGACTTGTCTCCTGTTTATTTACCACGAACCAGAGGCAGATTCTCACCGCTCCAGCCAGAGATGCCCTCTTTCAGGACGCTGACTTTCTCGAAACCGGCTTTGATAAGTGCGTTTGCCGGCTCCTGGGCCTGCATGCCGGTGCCGTCGACAACGATAATCGGTTTGTCTTTGTGCTTATCCAGTTCGCCAACATTGTTAGCTTTGATTTCGGCTGGCAGCAGGTTGATCGCGCCGGCGATATGGCCTTTACGGAAATCGTCGCGCTGACGCAGATCCACAACCACCGCATCTTCTTTATTAATAAGACGCGTTGCTTCGCCACGGGTGATCACCTTCACTTTAGAGGTGAGGCCTTTAAAAGTGGTGAACAGCACGGCTGCCAGTAAACCAATCCACGCGATACAAAGTATGGGGTGGCGGCTAACAAATTGCATAATTTCTTGCATGGAGGGTAACGACTCCCGACTGAGTTAATAAAAAACCAGGACAGGAGTATACCTGTGCGTTGTGGCAAATACAGCCAGCGACGTTAAGCTAATCCATTTTCTGCGGCCTGCCACGAAAAAAATGACCAAAATCGCCTTTAACCGGCCATTTACCCGGCGCTTTCTTTGATCTTCTGCGGCTATTTTAACGATTCAGCTGTAGTAAAATTACGCAAATTTTTTGTCTTTTGAACAAAGAGGTTGTCGCAATGTCGGTTTCGAAAAAACCTATGGTACTGGTGATTCTGGATGGCTACGGTTACCGTGAAGAGCACCAGGATAACGCCATTTTCAACGCTAAAACCCCGGTTATGGATGCCCTGTGGGCCAAACGTCCTCACACCCTGATCGATGCGTCTGGTCTGGAAGTGGGTCTCCCGGATCGCCAGATGGGCAACTCCGAAGTTGGACACGTCAACCTGGGCGCGGGCCGCATTGTTTATCAGGATCTGACCCGTCTGGACGTTGAAATTAAAGAACGTACCTTCTTTACCAATCCGGTGCTGACCGGCGCGGTTGATAAAGCCGCCGCCGCGGGTAAAGCGGTGCACATTATGGGCCTGCTCTCCGCCGGTGGCGTTCACAGCCATGAAGATCACATCATGGCGATGGTAGAGCTGGCCGCGGAGCGCGGCGCAGAGAAAATCTACCTGCACGCCTTCCTCGACGGTCGCGACACCCCGCCGCGCAGCGCGGAATCCTCCCTTAAGACCTTTGAAGCGAAATTTGCCGCCCTGGGCAAAGGCCGCGTGGCTTCTATTATCGGCCGTTACTACGCCATGGACCGCGATAACCGCTGGGATCGCGTGGAGCAGGCTTACGACCTGATGACCCTGGCGAAAGGCGAGTTCCAGTTTGCCACCGCCGTTGAAGGGCTGGCAGCCGCCTATGCGCGCGATGAAAACGACGAGTTCGTAAAAGCGACCGTTATCCGCGCCGAAGGCCAGGCCGATGCCGCCATGGAAGATGGCGACGCGCTGATCTTTATGAACTTCCGCGCCGACCGCGCGCGTGAAATTACCCGCGCCTTCGTAAACCGCGACTTTGACGGCTTTGCGCGTAAAAAAGTGGTCAACATCGACTTTATCCAGCTGACCGAATACGCCGCAGATATCAAGGCGCCATGCGCTTACCCACCTGCCTCGCTGGTTAACACCTTCGGCGAGTGGATGGCGAAGCATGACAAAACCCAGCTGCGCATCTCTGAAACCGAGAAATATGCCCACGTCACCTTCTTCTTTAACGGCGGCGTTGAAGAGCCGTTTAAAGGCGAAGATCGCATCCTGATTAACTCGCCGAAAGTGGCGACCTACGATCTGCAGCCGGAGATGAGCTCCGCCGAGCTGACCGAGAAGCTGGTCGCCGCCATCGAAAGCGGCAAGTACGACACCATCATCTGCAACTACCCGAACGGCGATATGGTTGGCCATACCGGGGTGATGGAAGCGGCAATCAAAGCGGTTGAAGCGCTGGATAACTGCGTTGCGCAGGTTGCAAAAGCGGTGGAATCCGTCGGCGGCCAGCTGCTGATCACCGCTGACCACGGTAACGCCGAGCAGATGCGCGATCCCGCTACCGGCCAGGCGCACACCGCGCACACCAACCTGCCGGTACCGCTGATCTACGTGGGTGACAAATCGCTGAAAGCGGTAGAGGGCGGCAAGCTTTCTGACATCGCTCCAACCATGCTGACGCTGATGGGTATGGAAATCCCGCAAGAGATGACTGGCAAGCCGCTGTTCATCGTGGAATAATCCTTCCCCATGAGGGGAAAGGCGATTTTTTCAATCACATGGGTCGTGAAGCCGTTACGGTTCTCAGTCAGGCCTCTGTTTTACGCCAGCGCACTCAGCGCTGGCGTATTGCTGTGCGCGGCATCCGCCCAGGCGGACGACCGCGATCAGCTAAAATCCATTCAGGCCGACATCGCCGCGAAAGAGCGTGCGGTGCGTCAGCAGCAGCAGCAGCGCTCTGCGCTTCTTGCGCAGCTCAAGAAGCAAGAGGAGGCGATCTCCGCCGCCACGCGCAAATTACGCGAAACCCAGAACACCCTCACCCAGCTCAATAAGCAAATCGACGAGATGAACGCCTCGATCGCGCAGCTTGAACGCCAGCGCGATGCCCAGGAGCGCAATCTTGCCGCCCAGCTCGACGCGGCCTTTCGTCAGGGCGAGCATACCGGCCTTCAGCTGATCCTCAGCGGAGAAGAGAGCCAGCGCGGCCAGCGGCTGCAGGCCTACTTTGGCTACCTCAACCAGGCGCGCCAGGAGACCATCGCGCAGCTGCAGCAGACGCGCGAAGAGGTCGCCACGCAGAAAACGGCGCTGGAAGAGAAGCAGAGCCAGCAGCAGACCCTGCTTTACGAGCAGCAGGCCCAGCAGGCGAAGCTGGAGCAGGCGCGCAATGAGCGTAAGAAAACGCTTGCCGGGCTGGAGTCCTCCATTCAGCAGGGCCAAAGCCAGCTGAGTGAGATGCGCGCCAACGAATCTAAACTGCGCAACAGCATTGCCCGGGCCGAGGCGGCCGCCAAAGCGCGGGCCGAAAAAGAGGCCCGTGAAGCCCAGGCGGTGCGCAACCGTCAGCAGGAAGCCTCCCGCAAAGGCACCACCTACAAACCTACCGAGAGCGAGCGCTCGCTGATGTCCCGTACCGGCGGCCTCGGCTCACCGCGCGGGCAGGCTTACTGGCCCGTTCGCGGCACGCTTCTGCATCGCTATGGCGAACAGCTGCAGGGTGAGCTACGTTGGAAGGGGATTGTTATCGGTGCGTCTGAAGGTAGCGAAGTCAAAGCCATCGCCGATGGCCGCGTGATCCTCGCCGACTGGCTGCAGGGCTATGGCCTGGTGGTGGTGGTGGAGCACGGTAAAGGCGATATGAGCCTTTACGGCTACAACCAGAGCGCGCTGGTCAGCGTCGGCACCCAGGTGCGCGCCGGCCAGGCAATCGCCCTTGTGGGCAGCAGTGGCGGTCAGGGCCGCCCGTCACTCTATTTCGAAATTCGTCGTCAGGGTCAGGCGGTCAATCCACAGCCGTGGTTGGGAAGATAAGTTTTGCTTCAATTTCGTCGTATTGTTCTTTCCGTCGCCGGCGCTCTGGCGCTGGCGGCACCGGTTTACGCAGGCAAGCTGGCCATCGTCATTGACGACTTTGGTTACCGGCCACACACCGAAAACCAGGTGCTGGCGATGCCCTCCGCCATCTCCGTCGCCGTCCTGCCCAACGCTCCCCACGCGCGGGAGATGGCAACCAAAGCCCACAACGGCGGGCACGAGGTGCTGATCCACCTGCCCATGGCGCCGCTCAGCAAGCAGCCGCTGGAAAAAGACACCCTGCGTCCGGAAATGAGCAGCGACGAGGTTGAGCGCATTATCCGCGAGGCCTATGGCAAAGTGCCCTTTGCGGTTGGGCTGAACAACCATATGGGCAGCGCCATGACCTCCAGCCTGTTCGGCATGCAGAAAGTGATGCAGGCGCTGGAGCGCTATAACCTCTATTTCCTCGACAGCATGACCATCGGCAATAGCCAGGCGATGCGCGCCGCGCAGGGCACGGGCGTGAAGGTGATTAAGCGCAAAGTATTCCTTGATGACACCCAGAACGAGGCCGATATCCGCGTGCAGTTTAACCGCGCCGTGCAGCTTGCCCGCCGCAACGGTTCTGCCATTGCGATTGGCCACCCACACCCTTCTACGGTGCGCGTGTTACAGCAGATGCTGCCGTCGTTGCCTTCCGATATCACGCTGGTACGCCCCAGCAGCCTGCTTAACGAGCCGCAGGTGGACACCTCCAGGCCTGAACAGATGCCGCCTAAAAGCGGTACGCCGGCGGCGCCGCGAAATCCGTTCCGCGGCGTGAAACTGTGCAATCCGAAGGTGGCTCCTGAGCCCGTCTACGCCAGCCGCTTCTTTGAAGTGCTGAGCGACAGCATTGCAAACAGCATGCTGGTTAACTATTTCCAGCATCAATGGCAGGGTTGGGGGAGATCCCCCAACGGTAAAGATATTAGCGAAGGTTAAGGGCTTTGCGGGTGACGCGACGGGATGACAGGGTTTTGTCGCGCCACTGCCAGAGCCGCCATGACCAGAGCGTCGCCTGCCAGGCAAGCTTAGCGCTACGCACGTTAGTCACCATACGTTTATACATGCCGGAGGCGTAAATTTCGGCGATCATCCGTTGGCGGGTTAAAACGTCCGGCTCTTTACGCACGCAGTGGCAAACGCGTAATGCTTCGTAGGTTATTTGCTGATGGAATTCCGGATAAATCGTAATACGATCGGCGTAGTCGCGATTTAATTTCTCAAGTAATCGTGTGATCTTAATATAATGACGCTGGTAATTAAGATTTTTATCCCCTTGTCTTTTAAGGCGACTGACGGATTGATCGTGAAGGAAATATTTATATAACGATTGTTCAGTATATCGGGCACGAAGCGCGTTAAACATAAATTCGGTGGACCAGACTATATCCTGATGGTGTAAACCCGGAATAAACTGAATGTTATTTTTAATAATAATATCGCGACGATATACGCCCATCCAGACCACGTGGGTCCAGCGGCGTGACTTGAGCGCCATTCGCAGCCAGTCCGGGCCGGTCATTACGCCGGTAGAGCGGATACGGTCGGTCGGAATGGATTGCCAGGTGCTGCCCGTCTCGCGCACGCTCCAGTCGGCGTTACACTGCGCAACGTCCAGATCGTCTTCCAGCGCCATGGTCATCAGCGTTTCGTACATATGCGGGTAGACCAGGTCATCCGCATCGACAAAGGCGACGTACTCGCCCGTTGCGGCCGCCATCCCGCGGTTGCGGGCTACCGACGCGCCGGCGTTGCCCTGATGCAGGAGCCGGACGTGGGGATAGTTGTCGGCATAATATTGTGCAATTTTATCGGAACCATCTGTTGAACCGTCGTTAACAATAATGATTTCCAGAGCAGTCCATGTTTGCCCGATTAATGATTCCATGCAGGCATTAAAGTCCTTTGCCGCATTGTATAACGGAATAATAACGCTGAGCTTTTTTGAACTATTCATCATAACTTACCGGGTACCTTTGAGGTTTATCGCAGCATCTTACCGCCTTAATATTAAGAAAGTATTAAGGTTGAAAATGTCGGCTTTTTTATATGCAGGTGTATTTAAATTGAAGACTATGGAAAGGAAGAGATCAATACAACGAGACTAATGCTTAATTACGCAATATTTATGGCAGATGACATTAATTTACAGTTTTTCGGATAACCCTCAAAAAAGAGGCCGAACACGTCGGCCTTTTTAATTATTTATCCCAGCTGAGGATCACCTTACCGGATTGCCCCGAGCGCATGGCGTCGAAGCCCTGCTGGAACTCATCAATAGCAAAACGATGGGTAATGAGCGGGGAGAGATCCAGACCAGACTGGATTAACGCCGCCATCTTATACCAGGTTTCGAACATCTCGCGGCCGTAAATACCCTTGATGAACAGGCCCTTAAAGATGACTTTGTTCCAGTCGATGGACATGTCGGACGGCGGGATCCCCAGCATGGCGATACGCCCGCCGTGGTTCATGGTATCGAGCATGGTGCGGAAAGCCGGCGGCGCGCCGGACATCTCCAGGCCGACGTCAAAGCCTTCGGTCATGCCCAGCTCTTCCATCACGTCGTTGAGGTTCTCTTTCGAGACGTCCACCGCGCGGGTAACGCCCATTTTGCGCGCCAGCGACAGGCGGTATTCATTCACATCAGTGATAACAACGTTGCGCGCGCCCACGTGCTTCGCGACCGCCGCCGCCATGATGCCGATCGGACCGGCGCCCGACACCAGCACGTCTTCGCCCACCAGGTCAAACGACAGCGCGGTGTGTACCGCGTTGCCGAACGGGTCGAAGATAGCGGCCAGATCGTCGGAGATATTGTCCGGGATCTTAAAGGCGTTAAACGCCGGGATCACCAGATACTCGGCAAAGCTGCCCGGACGGTTGACGCCTACGCCCACGGTGTTGCGGCACAGGTGTGTGCGGCCGCCGCGGCAGTTACGGCAATGGCCGCAGGTGATATGGCCTTCGCCGGAGACGCGATCGCCAATGTTAAAGCCTTTGACCTCCTGACCGATGCCGACCACTTCGCCCACGTATTCATGGCCCACAACCATAGGGACTGGAATGGTCTTCTGCGACCACTCATCCCAGTTGTAGATATGCACGTCGGTGCCGCAGATGGCGGTTTTACGAATTTTGATCAGCAGATCGTTATGACCGACTTCCGGCTCCGGCACGTCGGTCATCCAAATCCCTTCTTCTGCTTTCAGTTTGGATAACGCTTTCATCACAGGTCCTCAGGCAATCACGCCCAGTTGTTTGCCAATGCGGGTAAAGGCTTCAACCGCACGCTCGATTTGTTCAGGGGAATGGGCCGCAGACATCTGGGTACGGATACGCGCCTGCCCTTTTGGCACCACCGGGAAGAAGAAACCGGTGACGTAAATTCCCTCTTTTTGCAGCTCACGGGCAAAGTTCTGCGCTACCACCGCATCACCCAGCATCACCGGGATGATGGCGTGATCGGCACCGGCCAGGGTAAAGCCGGCGGCGCTCATTTTTTCCCGGAACAGACGGGCGTTAGCCCAGAGCTTATCGCGCAGCTCGCTGCCCTCTTCCACCATCTCCAGCACTTTAATGGAGGCGGCGACAATCGCCGGCGCCAGCGAGTTGGAGAAGAGATACGGGCGGGAGCGCTGGCGCAGCCACTCAACCACCTCTTTACGCGCGGCGGTATAGCCGCCGGACGCGCCGCCGAGCGCTTTGCCCAGGGTGCCGGTGATAATGTCCACGCGCCCCATGACGTCGCAATACTCATGGGAGCCGCGGCCGTTCTCGCCAACAAAGCCCACCGCGTGCGAGTCGTCGACCATTACCAGCGCGTCGTATTTGTCCGCCAGGTCGCATACGCCTTTCAGGTTGGCAATGACGCCATCCATGGAGAAGACGCCGTCGGTGGCGATCAGCACGTGGCGCGCCCCGGCTTCGCGAGCCTCCTGCAGGCGCGCTTCCAGCTCGGCCATGTCGTTATTGGCATAGCGGAAACGCTTCGCTTTACACAGACGCACGCCGTCGATGATCGAGGCGTGGTTAAGCGCATCGGAGATAATGGCATCTTCGGCGCCCAGCAGGGTCTCGAACAGACCGCCGTTGGCGTCGAAGCAGGAGGAGTACAGAATGGCATCTTCCATGCCGAGGAAATCGGCCAGCTTCTTCTCAAGCTGTTTATGGCTGTCCTGCGTACCGCAGATAAAGCGCACGGAGGCCATACCAAAGCCGTGGGAGTCCATGCCGTTTTTAGCCGCGGCAATGAGCTCCGGGTGATTCGCCAGCCCCAGGTAGTTGTTCGCACAGAAGTTGATCACATGGCTGCCGTCGGCAACGGTGATATCCGCCTGCTGGGCAGAGGTGATGATTCGCTCTTCTTTAAACAACCCTTCCGCACGGGCGGTCTCCAGGTCGCTGTTTAACTGTTTGTAAAAATCCCCACGCATTGCAATTCTCCAGACTCGGCAAATTTCGGCACATATTACCCAAAGCTATACCCTGATACGAGATGACGCGTCATCTGTTCTCGTTTTTGCAGCATAAATCACGTGTACCCCTGCGCTGTGAAGGTGAATGGCTGATGGGCAGCCATACTAATGATATGATAGAAACATTCGCGTCCGGGATTGTCCCCGGGCTCCACACTTCAAAGGTTACAGTTATGATCATCGTTACCGGCGGCGCTGGCTTTATCGGCAGCAACATTATCAAAGCCCTGAATGACAAAGGCATCACCGACATTCTGGTGGTGGATAACCTGAAAGACGGCACCAAGTTCGTCAACCTGGTAGACCTCAACATTGCCGACTACATGGATAAAGAAGATTTTCTGATCCAGATTATGGCCGGCGAAGAGTTCGGCGAGATCGAAGCTATCTTCCATGAAGGCGCGTGCTCCTCCACCACCGAGTGGGATGGTAAGTACATGATGGATAATAACTATCAGTACTCCAAAGAGCTGCTGCACTACTGCCTCGAGCGTGAAATCCCGTTCCTGTACGCCTCTTCTGCCGCCACCTACGGCGGCCGCACCTCGGACTTTATCGAGTCACGCGAATATGAACAGCCGCTGAACGTTTACGGCTACTCTAAATTCCTCTTCGACGAATATGTGCGCCAGATCCTGCCGGAGGCAAACTCACAGGTTGTTGGCTTCCGCTATTTCAACGTTTACGGGCCGCGTGAAGGTCACAAAGGCAGCATGGCGAGCGTCGCTTTCCACCTGAACACCCAGCTGAACAACGGCGAAAGCCCGAAGCTGTTCGAAGGCAGCGATGGCTTTAAGCGCGACTTCGTTTACGTAGGCGACGTGGCCGCGGTGAACCTGTGGTTTATGGAGAACGGCGTATCCGGCATCTTTAACCTGGGGACAGGCCGCGCGGAATCCTTCCAGGCCGTGGCGGACGCCGCGCTGGCATACCATCAGAAAGGCACCCTTGAGTACATTCCGTTCCCGGAAAAGCTGAAAGGCCGCTACCAGGCGTTTACCCAGGCGGACCTGACTAAGCTGCGTGCGGCGGGCTACGACAAGCCGTTTAAAACCGTTGCCGAAGGCGTGGCGGAGTATATGGCCTGGCTGAACCGCGATCGCGATGTAAATTCACAAACTCATTCGAGCGGCAACTAAGTGAACCTCCGGGAGCTAACAAAAGTAAGTGACCGGAGTGAACGCAGGCAGCCAACGCAGAGACAGCTTGAAGGATGAAGTGAATGAGAATACTGGTGATTGGCCCTTCATGGGTGGGCGACATGATGATGTCGCAAAGTCTCTATCGCACGCTCAAGGCGCGCTATCCCCAGGCGATAATCGACGTGATGGCACCCGCGTGGTGCCGTCCGCTTTTATCGCGTATGCCGGAAGTCAATGAGGCGATCCCGATGCCGCTTGGCCACGGCGCGCTGGAAATCGGTGCACGGCGTAAGCTCGGGCAAGGCCTGCGTGATAAAGGCTACGACCGTGCCTATGTGCTGCCGAACTCCTTTAAGTCTGCTCTTGTGCCTTTCTTTGCCGGTATCCCCCACCGCACCGGCTGGCGCGGCGAGATGCGCTACGGCCTGCTGAACGATGCGCGCGTGCTGGATAAAGAGGCCTGGCCGCTGATGGTGGAGCGCTATGTGGCGCTGGCCTACGACAAAGGGGTGATGCGCAGCGCGAAAGATCTGCCTCAGCCGCTGTTGTGGCCCCAGCTTCAGGTCTCCGGCAGTGAAAAAATGCAGACCTGCTCTGCCTTTGACCTCTCAGCAGAGCGCCCGATGATCGGGTTCTGCCCTGGCGCCGAATTTGGGCCGGCAAAACGCTGGCCGCACTATCATTACGCGGAGCTGGCCAGGCAGCTGATCGACGAAGGTTATCAGATAGTGCTGTTCGGCTCGGCCAAAGATCATGAGGCGGGTAACGAAATCCTGGCTACGCTCAGTAGTGAGCAGGCTGCATGGTGCCGCAACCTGGCGGGTGAAACCCAGCTGGAACAGGCGGTTATCCTGCTTGCGGCTTGCAAAGCGGTAGTCACCAATGATTCGGGGCTGATGCACGTTGCGGCGGCGCTGAACCGGCCGCTGGTTGCCCTGTATGGCCCCAGCAGCCCGGACTTTACGCCTCCGCTGTCAAACAAGGCGCGCGTGATCCGCCTGATTACGGGTTATCACAAAGTGCGTAAAGGCGATGCGGCCGAAGGCTATCACCAGAGCCTGATCGACATTACGCCACAGCGCGTGCTGGAAGAGCTGAACAGTCTGTTGTTACAAGAGGAAAGCTGACGAATGCGGGTTTTAATCGTCAAAACATCCTCTATGGGTGATGTGTTACACACGCTGCCTGCGCTGACCGATGCGCAGCAGGCGATTCCGGGGATTCGCTTTGACTGGGTGGTTGAAGAGGGGTTCGCGCAGATCCCCTCATGGCACGCGGCGGTTGAGCGGGTAATACCCGTTGCGATCCGCCGCTGGCGTAAGGCATGGTTTTCTGCTGCGGTTAAAGCGGAGCGTGAAGCCTTTCGCAAAGCGGTGCGGGCGCAAAAGTACGACGCGATTATCGATGCCCAGGGGCTGGTGAAAAGCGCGGCGCTGGTGACGCGCCTGGCGCGGGGCGTGAAGCATGGCATGGACTGGCACTCCGCCCGTGAGCCTCTGGCGTCACTTTTTTACAATCGCCGGCATGCGATTGCGAAGCAGCAGCATGCGGTGGAGCGTACCCGGGAACTCTTTGCTGTAAGCCTGGGCTACGTTAAACCACGCTCGCAGGGTGATTACGCTATTGCCGGGCATTTCCTGAATCATCCTACGGATGACGCGGGAGAGTATGCGGTATTTTTGCACGCCACAACACGGGATGATAAACACTGGCCAGAAGCCAACTGGCGAGAGCTGATTGGTTCGCTGAGCGAGTCGGGTGTGCGTATTAAGCTGCCGTGGGGCGCCCCTCATGAACAAGAGCGGGCGAAAAGGCTGGCGGAGGGGTTTGATTACGTTGAAGTCCTGCCCCGAATGAGCCTGGAAGAGGTAGCACGCGTACTGGCGGGAGCAAAGTTCGTCGTATCCGTGGATACTGGCTTAAGCCATCTGACGGCCGCGCTGGATCGACCGAATGTTACGCTGTATGGCCCGACGGATCCCGGGTTGATAGGAGGTTATGGGAAGAACCAGGTGGAGTGTCGTTCACCGGAAAATAATTTAGCAATGCTGAGTGCTCATTCAGTCAGGAACGTTTTATTATCATTATTCTAAAGGTAAATTAATGCCAGCCTTACGTCATATTGATTCATGGAAGCCAGGGACAATAAAGGCATCCACCGTTCTCGAAATGCTCACCTATGTTTTATGCTTCACGGCTCTGCTTATTGCCATGGTCGATGATAATTTAAGCATGAAGATTTATAGCATTACTGCGATAATAGGTGTGGTAACATTGATTTTGCGAGGGAAACCGCAAAGCTATAATATTCAGCACTGGCTTTTGCCCCTTTCGCTATTAGCCATAGGTATACTGGACCTCATATGGTATTCAACTTTTAAAGAGAGCCACTCGCCCTTTCGTTCTACTTATCATAGCTATCTTAATACAGCTAAGATATTTATGTTTGGTGCACCTTTGGCCTTGTTAGCCCTAAATACCAGAATAAAGACCTCAAGAGAGTTTCATCTCTATATTCTTTATAGTCTGTCTTTTATTATCGCAGCTTATGCATATTATATAAAAGCTGAAACAGGATCAGCTCGTATTGACTTTGGTATCGGCTCGGCAACGGGTGCAGCCTATTCAATAATGTTTATCGGCATTGTGAGCGCTGTTTCTATTTTATATACTAAGCGAAATCATCCTTTACTCTTTATAGTGAACGTGAGCGCAGTATTCTATGCACTGGCACTAACTCAGACACGGTCATCTTTGCTGCTTTTCCCTGTGATCTGCGCCTTAGCACTGGTAGCCTGCTATATAAAATCACCAAAAAAACTATTTTATTCTGTTATTAGTTTTTTAATATTAATGGTTGCGCTCATCGCGATATTCAGCAAACCTATCTATAACAGATATCATGAAGCTGTTACGGATATAGACCGTTACAATAATAATAACAGCGTTAGCTCCCTTGGTGCCCGCCTGGCTATGTATGAGATTGGTTTTGACATCTTCAGGGAACATCCTTTTAACCTCAGATCTGCCGATGAGCGCGCACAGAGAATGCATGAGCTTGTAAAAGAGAAAAGTTATCTTAAAGGGTCTTTGCCTTTTACAAACGTACATTTGCATAATGAGTTTGTTGAGGCAGCCTCATTAAAAGGGATCGCCGGAATCCTGTCAACACTGCTGTTTTATTGCGCCCTGTTCTTTACCGTTTATTACCGCCGGTCGCTGGGTCTATTTGCATTAACATTAGCTTTTATCGGCACCGGATTAAGCGATGTGATCATCTGGTCACGCAGTATTCCTATTATTATGGTTACCGCGATAATATTAGTGTTATTTATGAAAAAGAACAGAGATGATGTAACGCCTTAAAAAGACTTAATTTAAAAGTGGGCCTGGGCCCACTTTTTTAATGTAGTATTTTCTGAAGTGAATCGGTAATTACCGGCAGTGTGATATCTTTAACGGTAAAGGTTGGTGAGACAACCTGTACAGCGTTTTTATTATTAGGAGACCATATCACATGCGAAGGGTAGGACGGATGGCGGCAGTTAGGATATAACGCAAGCGTTGGGATGTTGTATGCCGAAGCTATATGAACCAGGGCCGTATCGACGCTAACCACATAGCGGCTGAATTTCGTTAATGCGACCGCATGAATAAAGTCGTTGAACGGCAATGTTTCTATATCCGGAATAGTGATAGTTGCTAAATCGGTAGACAAGCCCGTAAAAATGACTCTGTATTCCGGCTTACTCTCACGAATATAATTGTAAATAGCCTGAATTTGCTCGTTGGTCAAACGGCATATCTTTTTGGCACCTAATGGATTGATAATGATAATTTTCGAGTTATCAATGAACCTGAGCACCTCTTCCTGAACATGCTCAGGAAGAGGTAAGTCGTAACTGATATCAAATTTACGTTCAGAATCACCATATATATGCTCAAGGATCTCGTGCGCCCTCGTACACATATGTGCTTCCAGCTTATCATCATGCGAATGGTAGAAAGAATAATACCGCTTATACCATTTATCGAAGCCGAGCGTATAAGGCGAATTTATACTGGCGAGCAATAAACTATGACCAAATGACGGCATCGTTTCGAAGGGGTCTAAAACCATATCAAAATGATGTTCGCGAAGATCGTCGCGCAGCGCCATTATATCTTTGAAAGAATTTGATTTTTTTACAAAAAAATGCGCTATCTTTTTATTGCCGATAAGAAAGTTTTTGCCCGCTTCCGTGGTGACAATGGATAATTTCACCCCTCGAGCCGTCAGCTCCCGGTAAAGGGAACTGAGTACAATCAGGTCGCCCAGTTTGCTATTATCATGAATAAGCAGGCAGGTTTTAACTTCAGGTCGGGTAGTATTAGATTGCTTTTTAAATAACGATAAAAAATTTACTTTTATTTTATTCAATAAATACTTTTTTTTCTTATGAAAAGTACCAAGACGCATGCTATTAACCAAATTCCGCTGAATTGATATTCTCTCTAACCAATACAACTATCAACGCTTTCCTGAAAAGCTATAGTATTCATGGATAAAGATTTCGCCCGAACTAAATGAGGGACTTCTCTGGCAGTAATATATGGGATGATATCATAGCTGATAGCGGTATCGTCCGACAGATTATAAATATTCAGATCACGGACGTTATCACGCATAAAGCGTAAGAAAGGAACAATTTTAATTAAATCCCTGCTCAACTCGGATGGCATGGGGTTATTGTTTTCGTCATAGAACCGCGCACAGCTACCCGTAATATCCAGACCGGAGCAAATAACATTGTCATAGTGCAGCGAATATGCAATTTGTATTGCCGTATAGGCCACGGTATGGCAGGAGCAGTAACCGAGGCTAATGTCTTTACAGAATCCAACCAGCCGGCGTTTTTTTGACAGGGGCACGCTTATAAGAAGATTATTGTTCAATCTCGAACGCAGGTGGAGTTTAAATTTCTTAAACACACCGCCCTTCTCGCGTTTATAAAAAGCGCGCAAGATCAAACAATTACGGCGCAGAAACGCCTTATCCTCTTCAGACGCCGCTTCGTAAACATCAGTATTAACAATCGTATAACGGCTATTAGTGGAAAATTTATAGAAATCTTCGCGTCTTTGCAGCAGGAATCGGGCATCCGTTAAAACATAGATAAACGGAGCAATGCCATTATCCAGCAGGTATCCGGCAGCCCCATTAACCGTTATAACATCATTGCTACGCAGCAACGAAAGTGGGGTATGACGAGAGGTGGGGCCCGAAAGGAAAATTATTGCGTTTTCAGATGTTCTATCTGCAATAAGTTGCTGAACATCGGCGCGAGTGATAAAAGTAACTTTACTCATGTGTAACCTGTATGTTTGTTTTGCAACTTAAATCAACGGCATAACTTTGACGATATTTTCATAACCACGTTATGAAGCTATACAACGTACCGCATCTCTGGCCTGCTGAAAAAATATACAGAGTCTATTTTCACATCTAAGCCAGACAATTGCAATGTTTTAAACCTTTAACTAATGCTTAACGTATATCTTTACCTTTCAATCTACGTACAAAGTTTCGCCATTTTTTCTTATACGTAAGTGCATAATAACCAAAGTCTTTCTCTTCATTTTTAATAGCATAATGTCGTTCGAGATCGACGCGGTCTTTTGCTTTTCTTTGTGATGAGGGTCGTTTTCCGGACAGATCAATAATTCTTACTTCACCATTTTGTAAAATAAAATTACCTTTATGTGGATCGCCCGACACCATGCCATGTTTGTGTAGCTCGCTGATGGAATGTTGAATTTTGTTTTTGATTTCTGGCGTAATATCAGGAACATCTGCCAATTCCACGCCTTCAATATATTCGATCAACATAACGTAAGTGTGCACAAACCTGAGGGTTTTGATCTCTGCAAGCAGATAGAAATCATTCAGGGCATCAAAACCTTCTTGTCTGACACGATCTGTCTGACGAAAAAGGTTTTCATAATAATCACCTTTGATAAGTGATTTTATAAATCGCTCATTATTTTTCAACATCGGATGAAAAACTTTAAGGATATATTTACCATAGCGTGTATCGATCAGTACTACTTTAGTATCTTTAATACTGCGAAAAACTTTAATGACATTAAGGTTATTAGATAAAAAGTCATTAAATATATCTATATACTTTTCACCATTAGATTTGGTGAATACTGTAAAATTCTTAATTTTTGTCTGATGGATCATAACTTTTATTACTTTTTATTTGCTTAGGATTTTACGATAGAGGTAGGCAAGGCCAGCCGTAATACCTTTAACGTAATGTTTCTGAATAAGAAGATGTTTATATCTCTTTTTATACTCAACCATGGTTTTAGCATCTCTGGGTGGATCGTTTTTCCAGGGCGATTTCTCCAGAGCATTTTTAAAGTAAATGACAGAGGGGTACCTGGCCCAGGCATGCCACGGCTTAGTTGCACCAGTATAATGTATTAGCCTGGTATCGGAGGTAATGATTTCAGCATAGGCGCTGTGTTTTTTATCTTTAAGTTCGCTTTTAATGGTATAGATGGCGTTATACTCGCGAGGAAGAAAAACTACGCGATTAATCAGTAATATATTTAAAACATCCTGATCGGGATATTTATAATACATAGAATTTACGTCATTGCCAGAAAGTAGCGATAATGCTTTTGCAGTAAGAGAATTCGCGGCCCACTGAGGTAAATTGACTAATACAACACCGGAATTGAAATAGTGATCTTTTAAATTGAGCCCCGGCAGTCTGTCATTTACTTTATATTGAATCGACTCTACGTCTTTCACCACTGCGGCAATATTATCTTGCATTTCTACATTAAGAAGCGGGTCAAGTGATCCCTTACATATAACATCGGCATCAAGATAAAGTAATTTATCAATTCTTTTACTAAAGTAGTCAAAAGCAAACAACCTGAAATACATAGCCCTGGACCACACTTTAGTTTGTGGTAAATCTTTAAGCCTGGTAACGTCTATCAAATATAATGATATTTTGACATTATATTGATTTGATAACTGCTCAATTTTATTCAGAAATATTTCTGGATATTTGTCACAGATAATGTGAAATGCAACGCTAATAGTATTATTTAAGATCACCGATGTTATTGAAACACCAACACCATCAAGATAATTTTCATCAGTACCATACGAGATATTTAAAGTATCGTTACCGGCACTGGAGACCTCGCCAAAAACCTTAAATTCTTGTATCTCTATTTCAGGAAATGATTCCACTGCATCACCTATAATTATTTTTATTAAAGATTTTCATTTTAAAATAATGAAAATAAGTAAGCACGCCAGAGATATACTTTTTATGATTGAACATATGCTTTGCAGCATACCGTAACTGATGACTATTTTTAGGCTTTAATAAATCTACCTCACTCCATGGAGAAGACCTTTTTGCATTTAAGAAACTTTCTGCAACAGGATAGATTCCCCAGTTATGCCAGGGCTTAGTAGGGCCGATATAATGAATAAAAACCGTGTCGCTATTAACGGGATTTACAGTATTAACCTTTAACTCATAGTTAATACTAAACTGGGTATTGAATTTTTTATTAATAAACCGCGCTTTACCTACCAGTAACATATTTAATACGTCCTGGTCCAGATGGGTGATCCGCTGGACGACTTCTGGATCCCTTAGCATTTCAATAGCTTTGCTGGAAATATTATTGCTTGCCCAGCCAGGTATATTAATAAGTAAAAAACCCGCATTAAAGTAGCCCGACTCCAGCCCAGGTATATCCAGATGGGCTGCACGTTTAGTCCACCATGCATCATTACCTTCGACAACTACGGCCGCAATTTCTTGTTCACTAAATTGAAGATCAACTAATTCCTGAATGCTGCCTTTACAGGCTATGTCGGCATCCAGGTAAAGTAACTTCTCTGTTTTGCCGGTAAATTGATCGGCAATAATGAATCTGAAGTAAGTTGCATACGACCAGTTTTTGGTGCTTGGTAACGATTTCAACTGTTCGCAATCAACAATATAAATAACGATCTTAGTTGCGTATTGTTTGGCAAGATTTTCGAAGCGTTGCTTGTCATCATCGCTAAAAAAATCCGTGAATACATGGAAAGCCAGATTCAGTTCTGGATTAGCAATTAAGATTGAGGCGATCGAGACCCCACAGCCAAACAGAAAGTTTTTATCAATCCCATAGGATATATCAAGCTGTTTACTGGCTTCATTGTTTGAATGATCATAATCCAGGATAGACTGAATAACTTTATCATCAAAGTATTTTTGATTCATAGTGGCCGCTTAGTAAATTTTGAAAAGATGACATCCCGGATGGCATCAAAATAGACATTTTCATAAAAAGCACCAATCGATTTCTGTACGATTTCATTATTATAAGTAGATTCGCCAGAAATAAGTTTATTAAGGAAAATGACAAACTGGCTTAAATCGCCGGGGCGATAAAGCTCACCGTTTATACCGGGCTTTATGATGTCCCGAGGCCCCGACATACAGTCAGAACTGATACAGGGTATGCCGTACGACATCGCTTCCAGCAACGTCATAGGGAAGCCCTCAAAGGATGAGGTAAGTAATAGCGCGGTTACGCGCTTAATATCCCGCATGACCACTTCCCATGGCCTGGTTTGCCAGCCATGCCAGACAATATTTTGCTGAATGCCCAACTCGCACGCATAGCGCTTACATTGCTCAAAATCAGAGCCATCGCCGATAGCATGCAGTTGCCATTTACCCTGTGTTCGAGACAGGCCATCAAGCAAATCTTTAACCCGCTTCTGCCCCTCAAACTTCATGCGTCCTACATATAAAAAAACGGCAGGTTCAGCTTTATCTGGCGGGAAAATGATGTCTGGTTTGACAGATACAGGATTATAAATAGTAAAAATATTATTTTTGCTGATTCCCCGGGCAATCATTTGCTGTTTGATGCCACTACTGATTGCCAGATGGAAATCAGCCCAAACGATAGCGTCCGCATGTTTTTTATGATCGAGAGAAAAATGCGGCCATGAAAAAATTGTAAAGTTATGCCCCGATTTTTCTCTGGCTTTATTGGCATAAAGGCAGGATATAACATCTACACATATAACTATGTCAGGTTTGTTATCGTGAATCCATTGGCTAAATGCGGAAACATGTTTTGCACGGCGTAACAGCCCCAGCCGAATATTAGAGAATGAACATTCGTATTTAATATTTTTGAGCCATCCTTTGTCCATTTTATCATTACGACAAAAGAAGAACATAGAACAGTCTATTGCTGGCTCATAATGTTGAAAGTGATTTATAACGGACTTGATGACTGTTTCCATTCCGCCGAAACCAGAGACAGCCTCACCCACAAAAGCAATTTTATGTGGAGCTAATAAAAGTTTAGCTGTCATAGGTAAACTTCCTGCAAATCAGATGTGGAATCATACGTGTTAATTTGCCATTACACCTGTTTTAAAGGTTTTTACGTAACGTTCTTTCTTTAATTCGATTTGCCTTCTCTTCAGCCTGTGCAATTAAGCTGGATTCATCTTTTAAAATATGACGCAGAGGCAAAGCAAAATAAACTTTCATAAAGCGCCAGACATCGCGATCAGTCAGTCCAATATTTAACGAAGAGAAATAAAGCCCAATCAGGTCTTTATCACGCCAGCGGCGCGGCACTCTGGCGCGAATTTGCGCCCGGTGCAGGTCAATCACCGACAGTTTTAAATCTTCTTTACGGCCTGAGAAAGGGAGATGCAGCAGGAAATGACAAATATAGCAATCCCGGTGATTGATCCCACCCGCATGCATAGCGCGCACCATAGTAGCTACACGTTCAATAAGCATGCGTTTAACTTTTACATCAGGAGGATTAGTTGCCCAGTCGGCACAGTAATCTTCCAGGCTTATCGTCGGCGTAAGATCTTCAGTAATGATAAACGAGGTGCGCGTAAGCGGATTCAGTCCTTTTTCCCCGAAACCGACGCCATGCATGGTATCAACGCCCAGTCGGCTCAGCCGATGGATGGCATGCCACTCCCGATCGGCTCCTAATACAGGCATACGTAACGAGAGTAGATTCTTCACAATCTCTTTCAGTGATGTTCCCCGATGCCATTTCAGGAAATAGCTTTTACCGGCCAGCTCGAAACGCAACGTACGGCGGGTTTCCAGCTCCCTGAAAACCTCACCCTGAAGATGTTTAACCTCTTCGAAAGCATCTTTACCGCGCCATAACGTGGCTAACGGCTCTTTCAGTTCAACCATCTAAACCGCCTGTTATGATATCCGCCGCTTTTTCCGGCAGACAGTATAGATCCTGTGTGTCCGCATAATGCCTTGCGTTTTCAGCCCATGCAGCCCGCAGTGAAGGCTGAGTTAGCGCTTTGCGTAAAATGTCGTTGAGCGCATTCTGATCGAAAGGTGCATCAAGCGCGGCACCGCAGTTTGCATCAACAATATAATGCGCATAACCGCACACGGCGGTTGTCAGTACAGGTAACCCGGCAGTAATAGCCTCCAGCAACACAATGCCTGCTGCTTCCTGGTAAGCAGGGTGCAGTAACAGATCGGCTGCGGCCATCAGTTCGGATACGTCATTACGTCCCGAAAAAAAATGGACATTGCTGCGTACACCGTGTTTTTCGGCCAGGGCTTCAAATTTGCGCGGCTTATCCTGCCCGACCACGAAGAGAAGCGTGTTTTGCCGCAGCGCCTGAGGAAGAGAGGCCAGCGCCTCTATCGAACGATCGACGCCTTTGCGGCTAAAATCAGATCCCACCTGTAATAACAAATATTGTTGCTCGCTGATACCGTTTTTCTGACGATAGATATCGCGGGCGTTGGCGACCTGCTGGCTGTATTTTCTGTCGGGATAAATACCCGGCGGCAGAATATGGAATCGCTCAGCTTCGGTCTGATAATGTTTTTGAAAATCAGCGATCTGCTTATCCGTCAGCATTAAGAGCTGCGTTGCTTTTCCCTGCTCAAAGGTCGCGCGCTCAAAGGCCGCATAATGGCGATAGCGCGCTGTGAGCCGATAGAAAAAACCTTTTTCCTGCGCCACTTTTTCGGCATAACAGACATCGGCAGCGTAATACACATCCAGCCCGGGCATTTTATTAAAGCCTACAACCCGATCGACCGGATGTTCGCGCAAATGCGCTTGCACCCAGAGGTGATATTCTGCGTTTCGGCCATGATTGGTACGTGCTTTAACCGGGACGGTTATTAATTCGAAAACTTCCGGACACTCCCCTTCCCATGACTGGGTATATACGCGAACGTGATGACCGCGGGCGGCTACGGTCTGAGCAATGCGCATAAAATCACGCTGCAACCCTCCGAAAGGGAAATATTTATATAAGCAGAAAGCCACGATCATAACGGCGCATCCCCATCAACAGTTCCGGCTTCATGTGGCAACATTCTCTCTGTTGCTGCAATGACATCCTCTGCGGGAATGACGGAGAGGTATTTTTTATTACGATCTAGTTCATGCCGTTTCGGCATAGGCTGATAATCACCCGCCCAGAACTGAATAATATTGTCTGTCCAGGGACGCCAGAAGATATGGTCGGTAGCGCCAAACAGGCAGATCACGGGCGTTTTTACCGCCGCAGCGATATGGCCCGGCGCAGAGTCGACGCCGATAAAGAGTACCGCATGGTCAATCAAGGCCCCAAGCTCAGGGAAGCGGGTCTTACCCGCAAGTCCGGTAACGGGCCTGGTTTTACAGCCCCGGGCAATCTCATCTACACATGCCAGATCTTCAGCGGACGGCCCTGAGGTCAGCACGACCTGATAACCCCTGGCTTCCAGGGCATCTATGACGCGGGAGAACTTATCATTATCCCAACATTTAAAAAGCTGTCTCGCCGTAGGCTGAACTACCACATACTGACGTTCCACCCCGAGTCGCTTAAGCTCCTGACGCATTTTCTGCCAGTGCTCGGGCCGGTAGCTCATGGTCGTCTCTGTGACCTGATGCGTCAGCCCTAACGGCTGCAGCGCGGAAAGCGTACGTTCAACAACATGCTCGCCTGAATATGGCACCAGATGGGTAAAGCTCTTTTTCCAGAGAGGCGACTGCCGGTTGGCAAAATCCTGCGATATTTTAACCGGAGCCTGTAAAAAACGAACTATAAGCGCAACGATCCATTGATCGGTAAGATTAATGACCAGGTCGTAATGATTAGCACGCAGCGTCTTGATAAGTGAAAGCGCATTTTTGATTTTGTCTGAGGTTCCGGCGCCTTTATTACTCATGCCATATAGCGCATTAATTTCAGGGTTCTCAGACAATATGGGCATCGTATCCTCGTAAAGAAGCATATCGATCTTTGCGTCAGGATAATTCTGTTTCAACGTGCTGATGACGGGAGTTGTTAACAACATATCTCCGTGGAAACGCATCTTTATGACCAGAATTTTTCGAAATGGCTTATCCACAAGCGACTCTTTTATAGTGATTATCCGGTTAATCAGGCAGAAAAAGGCACGCTACCGCCACAGGCTCAACAGCTACCTGATTACTGATTTCGCGCCCATTTTTACGCGCTAGTGTATCACTTCTTTCGCCACGATCCGACACGAATAAAATTTAATCAACTCATGGTTTTATATTTTATAAATCAATAAAATAACCATATAAATTGCGTCATCTCTGACCGCTTCTTTGCTGTCCGGAGCCAATGTGAGACCTAAAAATCAACAAATCGCATAAAAATACAAAAATCCTAACCATTCCTCGTGGTTAGCGAAGTACGGCCTTAAATAGGCCAAAAACAGGAAAAGTAATGGTAAAGGCCCAGCTAAATACATAGAATCCCCAGCACATCCATAATCCAGCGATTTACTATGCTCGAATTGCTTTACACCGCCCTTCTTTACCTTATCCAGCCATTAATCTGGATACGGCTGTGGGTGCGTGGACGTAAGGCGCCGGCCTATCGTAAACGTTGGGGTGAACGCTATGGTTTCTACCGCCGTTCCCTCAAACCTGGCGGGATCATGCTGCATTCGGTCTCCGTGGGCGAAACCCTGGCCGCCATCCCGCTAGTGCGCGCGCTACGTCACCGCTACCCCGATCTGCCGATTACCGTCACCACCATGACCCCTACCGGGTCGGAACGCGTCCAGTCTGCCTTCGGCAGTGACGTTCAGCATGTGTATCTTCCTTATGATTTACCCGACGCTATTGGCCGTTTCCTGAATAAAGTTGACCCCAAGCTGGTGTTAATTATGGAAACAGAGCTGTGGCCTAACCTGATAGCGGCGCTGCACAAGCGCAAGATCCCGCTCGTCATCGCCAACGCGCGGCTCTCTGCCCGCTCGGCTGCCGGCTACGCAAAGCTGGGTAAATTTGTGCGCCGCTTATTACGCCGTATTACGCTGATTGCCGCACAAAATGAAGAGGACGGTGAGCGCTTTGTGACATTGGGAGCAAAGAACAACCAGGTCACCGTTACCGGCAGCCTTAAGTTCGATATCTCCGTCACCCCACAGCTCGCGGCCAAAGCCGTCACCCTGCGCCGCCAGTGGGCCCCGCATCGTCCGGTATGGATCGCCACCAGCACGCATGATGGCGAAGAGAGCATAGTGATTGCCGCTCACCAGGCATTATTACAGCAGTTCCCTAATCTGCTGCTGATCCTGGTGCCACGCCATCCGGAACGTTTCCCGGACGCCATTAACCTCGTGCGCGGCGCCGGGCTAAGCTATATCACCCGATCCTCAGGTGAAGTGCCGTCCGGCAGTACCCAGGTTGTGGTTGGCGATACCATGGGCGAGCTGATGCTGCTGTACGGTATTGCCGATCTGGCGTTCGTGGGCGGTTCCCTGGTTGAACGTGGGGGGCATAATCCGCTGGAAGCGGCAGCCCATGCGATTCCGGTATTAATGGGCCCGCACACCTTTAACTTCAAAGATATTTGTGCGCGTCTTGAAAGCGCCAGCGGCCTGATCACCGTTACCGATGCCGCAACGCTGACCAAAGAGGTCTCCTCTTTACTGACCGACGCCGATTATCGTAGTTTCTACGGTCGCCATGCCGTTGAAGTGCTATATCAAAATCAGGGCGCGCTGCAGCGTCTGCTTCAGTTACTGGAACCCTATCTGCCACCAAAAAACCATTGAGGGCTGTTATGCAAAAACGGGCGATTTATCCAGGCACGTTCGATCCCATCACTAATGGTCATATTGATATCGTCACGCGTGCAGCCAGCATGTTTGATCGGGTGGTTCTGGCCATCGCCGCCAGCCCCAGTAAAAAACCGCTGTTTAGTCTGGATGAGCGTGTGGCGCTGGCAAAAGCCGCGACGGCGCATTTACCCCACGTTGAGGTGGTCGGCTTTAGCGATTTAATGGCCAATTTTGCCCGCGCTCAGCAGGCTACTATTCTGATTCGCGGCCTGCGCGCCGTGGCTGATTTTGAATATGAGATGCAGCTGGCGCATATGAATCGCCATCTGATGCCTGAACTGGAAAGCGTTTTCCTGATGCCGTCGAAGGAGTGGTCGTTTATCTCTTCGTCGCTGGTAAAAGAGGTGGCGCGCCACGCGGGCGATGTCACCCACTTCCTGCCCGCCCACGTTCATCAGGCGTTAATGGCCAAACTGGCGTAATTTCCTGCCTATTGCCGGGCGCGCTTCGCCTGCCCGGCCTGCATAATCACTTCTGACACTGGCGGCAATAAAAGGTCGCACGCTGCGCGTGTTTCGCTGCCACTATGGGCGCGCCACACGTCCGGCACGGCTCTCCCTTGCGGCCATATACCTGCAGCTGCTGGGCGAAGTAGCCCGGCTTGCCATCGCTTTGCAAAAAATCCTTCAGGGTGGTGCCGCCCTGCTCAATAGAGCGCTGCAATACCGCTTTTATGGCCGCCACCAGCAGCGCACACTCGTCGGCAGAGAGCGAAGAGGCCAGCCGATCGGGATGGATCCCGGCCGCGAAGAGCGATTCGCTGGCGTAGATATTGCCGACGCCCACCACCAGCTTGTTATCCATCAGCCAGGGTTTAATCGGGGTTTTCTTTTTCCCGCACTTCGCCTTCAGGTACTCGGCGTCAAAGGCATCGCTGAGCGGCTCAGGGCCGAGATGGGCCAGTACGTTATGCCCTTCCAGCTCTTTGGTCCACAGCCAGGCGCCAAAGCGGCGGGGATCGGTATAGCGCAGCACTTTGCCATTACTCATCACCAGGTCGACGTGGTCATGTTTTTCCGCGGGCAGTTCATGCGGCAGTATGCGCAGGCTCCCGGACATCCCCAGGTGGATAATGATCCAGCCGTCGGGCAGCTCCAGCAGCAGGTATTTCGCGCGGCGCTGCACGCTTAAAACGGGTTTATCACTCAGCGCATGAATTTCATCAGACACGGGCCAGCGCAGGCGGCCGTTGCGTACAATGGCGTGAAGAATGGTCTGGCCGACCAGATGGGGTTCAATACCGCGTCGGCTGGTCTCTACCTCGGGTAATTCAGGCATGGTTCCTCCGTTGGGATGCGCAGAATGCAAAAAACCCCGCCGAAGCGGGGTTTTTCAACAAAGACTCTAAAATTATTTAATTTTAGCTTCTTTGTACAGTACGTGCTGGCGTACAACTGGATCGAATTTTTTCAGTTCCAGTTTTTCCGGCTTAGTACGTTTGTTCTTCGTGGTGGTGTAGAAGTGACCTGTACCAGCAGAAGAA
>Ga0209370_1000355_pt1 | contig 69455 bp, 50 predicted proteins | sample AgamicAtPrz_FD_187164 | JGI IMG/M metagenome (GOLD analysis project Ga0209370, IMG submission 187164) | Agave microbial communities from Guanajuato, Mexico - At.P.rz (SPAdes) (version 2) | ecosystem: Host-associated > Plants > Phyllosphere > Phylloplane/Leaf | place: Guanajuato, Mexico...
ATCTGCACGCGGTCGATCGGCGTGATGAAGGTCCGGTGCAGCAGCCGGTTCACCTCGGCGGTGATGCGGTCGGCATGGTGCTCGGCCTTGTCGACCTCGGCGGCGTACTTCTCGCGCAGCGTCAGGTCGTTGTAGTTCTGGATCATGAGCATGAAGGCGCGGGCGCCTTCCACGATCTGCGTGCCGTGCTCATTGAACAGTTCAAAAAAATTGCCCTCACGGGGCAGCAGCTTGCCGAAAAACATGGGGAGGCTCCGCGCGGTGCGATCCACGCCGGATCGTCACGAATGGTTCATTTCCGTGTCACGGAAAACCGGCAAGTGTAGCGGCCTGGGGCCCGAACGGGCCATGGGGCCGGCGCAACGGCTCATCCTCGCGTTCGATCGCCTGGGCGGCGACGCCGGGCAGATGGCTCCGCAGATCGCCCAGCCCCGGCGCGCTCAACGCCGGATCGAGCTCCAGCAAGGGCTTGAGGACGAAGGCGCGCTGATGCAGCCTCGGATGGGGCACGGTCAGGCGTTCGAGTGCGAGGGTCTCGTCGCCGTAGAGGAGCAGGTCGAGGTCGAGCGTGCGCGGCGCGTTGACATAGGGCCGCTCGCGCCCGTGGCGCTGCTCGATGGCCTGAAGCGCCTCGAGCAGAACCAGCGGGGCCAGGCCGGTGCGCACGCGCGCGACCGCATTGAGATAGTCGGGCCCTTCGCAGCCGACCGGCGCGCTGCGCCAGGCGCCGGAGACGGCCTCGACGCTCAGGTCCTTCAGGTCGGCGAGGTCGGCCAGCGCCGCCTCCAGCGTGCGCCGCAGGTCGCCGAGGTTGGCGCCCAGGCCGACGTAGGCAGTGATCATTCGTCGGCGGAGGACGCCGGCGCGGCGCTCGACGCTTCGCCGGCACCCGCCGACTTCGGCTTGCGACGACGGCGGCGCTTCTTGGCCGGATGGGCCGCGCCGCCCTCCCCGTCCATCGCCTCGGGATCGATGGGCAAGGCCGCGGCCGATTCGCCGGCCATCGGCACCGCCGGCACGTTGCCGGCCGCCACCGAACCACGCGGCACCGAATGCACCCGTCCGCCACCCGCCTTGGGCTTGCTGCGCGGACCGGTCTGGCGCTGCGTCTCGCGCGCCTGATCGAGCAGCGCGCGGCGGTCGTCCTCGCTGCCCAGCGCGAAGTCCTCCCACCAGTCGGCCAGGGCCGGATCGATCTCGCCCGCCTCGGCGCGCAGCGCCAGGAAGTCGAAGCCGGCGCGGTAGCGCGGCTGCTCGATCAGGCGGTGCGGCCCGCTGCCGGTGCGGCGCTCGAAGCGCGGCTGCATCATCCAGATCTCGCGCATGTCCGCGGCCAGCTTGCCGCGGCCGGAGATGTCGCCCACGCGCGCGTCGAAGACCAGGTCGATGGCCTGCTGCAGCGCGGGCACCGCGCCTTCGCCGCCATCGATCAGGCGCTGCCAGCGCTGCTGGACCTCGCCCCACAGCATGCAGGCGAGCATGAAGCTCGGCGCCACCGAGCGGCCCTCGGCCACCCGCTTGTCGGTGTCCTCCAGCGCCAGCCGGACGAACTTGCCGTGCACGTTGTCGGGCAGCGCGCCGTCCTTGTCCAGCACCGCGTCCAGGATCGGGAACACGCCGCGCGCCAGGCCCTGCTTGCGCAGTTCCTCGATGCTGGCCAGCGCGTGGCCGGTCTGCAGCAGCTTGATCATCTCGTCGAACATCCGCGACAGCGGCACGTTCGCGAGCAGCGGCCCCATCGCCACGATCGGCGCGCGCGTCTTGGGCTCGATCGTGAACCCCAGCTTGGCGGCGAAGCGCACCGCGCGCAGGATGCGCACCGGGTCCTCGCGGTAGCGGGTCTCGGGGTCGCCGATCATGCGCAGCACCTTCTTGCGCGCATCGGCCAGGCCGCCGTGGTAGTCGACCACCAGCTCGCGCTGCGGGTCGTAGTACATCGCGTTGACGGTGAAGTCGCGGCGCGCGGCGTCCTCGATCTGCGGGCCCCAGACGTTGTCGCGCAGCACCCGTCCGGACGCGTCGACGACGTGCGACTTGCCATCCAGCGCGCTCTTGGACGTCTTCTCGTTGCCCTGCACCTGCTCGGCATCGTCCTCCTTGAGCAGCGCCCGGAACGTCGACACCTCGATGACCTCGTGCTCGCGGCCGCGGCCGTAGACCACGTGGACGATGCGGAAGCGCCGGCCGATGATGAAGGCGCGGCGGAACTGGTTCTTGACCTGTTCCGGCGTGGCGTTGGTGGCGACGTCGAAGTCCTTGGGCCGGCGTCCCAGCAGCAGGTCGCGCACGGCGCCGCCGACGATGTAGGCCTCGAAGCCCGCGTCGGTCAGCCCCTTGACGACCTTGACGCCGCGCTCGTCCAGCAGCGCCGGATCGATGCGGTGCTCCTCGGCGGCGATTTCCACCCGCTTGCCCAGCGGCGTGGCGGTCCCCTCGGGCTTGCCCAACAGCTTGTTGATCAGTTTTTTAATCATTCGAACAGCTTCAATATCGGCCAGCCGCGCTCGCGCGCCAGCGTCTCGAGGGCCGCGGTGGGATTGGTCGCCACCGGATGGCTGACCCGCTCCAGCAGCGGCAGGTCGTTCATCGAGTCGCTGTAGAAATGCACGCGCTCGAAATCCTCCCAGCGCCGGCCCTGCGCGGCGAGCCACTCGTTCACGCGCACGATCTTGCCCGCCTGGAAGGACGGGGTGCCGCGCACGCGACCGGTGAACGCGCCGGCCGCGTCGCGTTCCAGCTGCACGGCGATCAGGTGGTCGATGCCGAAGGCCTGGGCGATCGGCGCGGTCACGAATTCATTGGTCGCGGTCACCACGACCACGAGATCCCCGGCATCCAGGTGGCGCTGCACCAGTGCGCGCGCATTGTCGCGCAACATCGGCGCGACGACCCGGCTCATGAATTCGGCGCGGGCGGCCTCGGCCTCGGCCAGCGGACGGGCGCGCCAGACGGAGGTGGCGAACTCGACGTATTCGTCCAGGTCGAGCTCGCCGCGCTGGTACTGCGCGTAGAACTCGTCGTTGCGGGCCGCCCAGGCGGCGCCGTCGGCCCAGCCGATCTCCACCATGTAGGCGCCGAAGGCGTGATCCGAGTCCTGCGGGATCAGGGTGCCGTCCAGGTCGAACAGGGTCAGGTCCACGTGATGTCCTTGAAAAACCTTGAAATCGTTGCAACCGGCGGCACGACGCGCCTCAGGCGGGCGCGCCCTGGTCGGCGAGCATCTGGCGCAGCAGCGGCACGGTGACGGCCCGCTTGCTGGCCAGGGCGAATTCGTCCAGCCCGTCGAGCAGCGTCATCAGGTGCTTGAGGTCGCGGGCGTAGCGGGTGAGCAGGTAGTCGATGACGTCGTCGGTCAGCGCGATGCCGCGGCGGTCGGCCTCGCGGCGCAGCACGGCGCGCACCTCGGCCTCGGACAGCGGCACCAGCGCGAAGGTCGGGCCCCAGCCCAGGCGCGTGCGCAGGTCCTCGCGCAGCGCGAGGTCCACCGGCGGCGCGGTGCCGGTCGAGACGACCGCCAGCCCCAGCGTCGCGGCCTCGACGAACAGCGCGAAGGCCGCATGCTGCCGGCCGTCGTCGAAGCGCTGCGTGTCGTCGAGCAGCAGCAGGCTGGGGTGGGTGGGCAGTTCCCAGGGCAGCGGCGTGTCGGCGTCGTACCAGCCGACCTGCGCGCCGGCGTGCTGCCAGTGCTGGGCGAGCGCGCGCAGCAGGTGCGTCTTGCCGCTGCCCGGCGGCCCCCACAGGAAGACCGGCGGCGAACCCGCGCCCAGCCCCAGCACGTGCGTGAGGGCCGCAGTATTGGCGCCGGTGAGGAGCGTGTCAAAGGTGTAGTCGGGCTCGGGGCCGAGCGACAGCGGGATCTGCTTCAAACCACTTCAGCGTTGGATGGAGGGAGACCCGGCGGCGATGCCAGGCCCCAGCCCTCAAGGAGCGGGATTCTAAGCGGCGCCTCCCACCCTCCCGCCCCGCTGACCACCCGGAGGTGGGGGACGGCGAAGGACGGGCAGGGAAACCGGGCCTCAGTGGAAGGTGGCGGGCCCGCCTTCGCCGTCGCGGATCTGCTGCAGGCACTGCTCCAGCTCGACCTGCTCGACGCGGTCCCCCGGCAGCAGCGCCACCAGCTTGCGCTGCACGGCCAGCAGCCGGGGCAGGTCCTGCCGGTCCATGTGGATCTGCTTGAGGTTGCGCAGCATGCGCGCCAGGATCTGGCGCGGCGACGCGGTCCCCAGAAAGGCATCCAGCGACATCGGCTCCTGCGGCATCAGCCCGGCGCGCTCGCGCCAGGGACTGAGGAACTCGTCGAGTTCGCCGCGCCCCAGCGAGCGCCCGCTGAACGGGTCCAGCACGACCTCGCCCTGCGGCAGCCGCAGCTTCATCAGGAAGTGCCCCGGGAAGCTGACGCCCTTGACCCGCAGGCCGACATGGGCCGCCAGCTCCATGTAGATGATCGCCAGCGTGATCGGGATGCCGCGCCGCGTGGCCAGCACCTGGTGCAGGTAGCTGTTGCCGATCGCGTAGTAGTCGTTGACGTTGCCCGCGAAGCCGAGCTCGCCATGGAAGTACTGGTTGAGCATCCGGAGCCGGTGGCTCGGCGGCGCGTCGGCCGGCAGGCGCTGGCGCAGCCGCTCGCCGAGCCGGTCCAGCTCTGCCATCACCTGCTGCACGTCCAGCCGGGGGACGTCGTCCAGCGCGATCGCGGCGGCGGCTTCGGCCAGGTTCAGCGTGTCGTCGTCGGCAACCAGCGTCGAGAAATAGTCCAGCGCCGACGGCACCGTCCACTGCAGGGGCGAACTCATGCGCCCGAGTCTACGCCCTGGCCTGGCGGCGTCATCGGCGCGGTTCCCGAGTCCGGAAACTCGCGCCCGGCGATCAGGCCCGCCGCGCAAAGTGGCGCAGCTTCACGCCCAGCAACAGCAGCACGCCGAAATACAGCAAGGCCGACGCCCCCAGGCTCAGCGCCATCCACCCGGCGCGCGCCAGCTCGAAGTGGAAGCCCTTGCCGCCGACCCAGGCGAAGTGCCCGGCCAGCCACCACTGCAGCGCGCCCATCGCCGCGCTGGCGATCAGCACGCGCAGCAGGAACAGCGCCCAGCCGGCTTCCGGCGTGTAGGTGCCCAGCCGGCGCAGCCCGCGCAGCAGCAGCAGCGCGTTGACCACCGCCCCCAGGCCGATCGACAGCGACAGGCCGGCGACGCCGATCTGCAAGCCGAAGACGAAGATCGCGTTGAAGAGCTGCGTCAGCACCAGCACGCCGACGGCGATGCGCACCGGCGTGCGCATGTCTTGGCGCGCGTAGAAGCCGGGCGCCAGCACCTTGATCGACACCAGCCCCATCAGCCCGAGCCCGTAGCCCATGACCGCGTGGGCGGTGCTGGTGACGTCGGCGGCCCGGAAGGCGCCGCGCTGATAGAGCACCGCCACCAGCGGCTCGGCGAAGACCACCAGCGCGACCGCGCAGGGCAGCGCCAGCAGCAGCGTCAGGCGCAGGCCCCAGTCGAGCAGGCCCGAGTACTTCTCGGTCTCGCCCTTGGCGGTGCTGGCGGCCAGCTGCGGCGTCAGCACCACGCCCAGCGCGACGCCGAGCAGCGCGATCGGGAACTCCATCAGCCGGTCCGCGTAGGTCAGCCAGGACGCGGCGCCCTCGCCCACCGCGATCGCGATCTGCGTGTTGATCAGCAGCGACAGCTGCGCCACGCCGACGCCCAGCAGCGCCGGCCCCATCTTGCGCAAGACCTGGCGCACGCCTTCGTCCGCGGCGGCGCGGCGCAGGCCGGACAGGCCCAGCGCGAAACGCGGCATCAGTCCGATCTTCGTCAGCGCCGGCACCTGCAGCGCGAGCTGCAGCAGCCCGCCCACCATCACGCCCACCGCCAGCGAATAGATCGGCGCGTAGCCATGGCGCTCGAGCACCGGCGCCAGCCCGTAGCCGCAGGCGAGCGAGGCCAGGTTCAGCAGCACCGGCGTCACCGCGGGCACGACGAAACGCTTCCACGTGTTCAGGATGCCCGCCGACAGCGCCACCAGCGACATGAAACCGATGTAGGGGAACATCCATCGCGTCATCACGACAGCGGCCTCATGGGCGGGCGCGGACAGTCCCGCACCGAGCGCCCACACCAGCACCGGCGCGCCGACGACGCCCAGCACGCAGGTCACCAGCAGCGCCCACAGCAGCACCGTCGCGACGGCGTCGATCAGGTGCCGGGTGGCGTCATCGCCGTCCCTGGCGCGGGCCGCGGCCAGCGCCGGCACGAAGGCCTGCGAGAACGCGCCTTCGGCGAACAGACGCCGCAGCATGTTGGGAATGCGGAAGGCGACGTTGTAGGCGTCGGTCATCGCGTTCGCGCCGAACAGGCCGGCCACCATCTGCTCGCGGACCAGCCCGGTGATGCGGGACAACAGCGTGAAGATCGAGACGACGGAGGCGGTGCGGAGCAGATTCATGCGGGGAACGGCGCGGCGGAGCGCAAAGGCGCGGGGGTGCCCGGCGGGCGACCGCGCATTATGGGTGTCCTGCTCAGGCGCAATGCCGCGGATTTGGTTTTTCCATTCCTGGCTGCTATACTCGCCGTCTTTGCACCAACTGGACCCATAAGACAATGGCAAGCTCTTCCAAAGCCAAGAAGAAAACCGTGCGTCTGGCCTCGGGCCGCAAGCGCGCACGTCAAGACGTCAAGCTGAACGCCGCCAACTCGGCGCTGCGTTCGAAGTTCCGCACGGTCATCAAGAACGTGCAAAAGGCGATCGTCACTGGCGACAAGGCCAAGGCCGCCGACCTGTTCAAGACCGCCCAGCCCGTGATCGATTCGGTCGCCGACAAGGGCATCTTCCACAAGAACAAGGCTGCTCGTCACAAGAGCCGCCTGTCCGCCAAGATCAAGGCGCTGGCCGCCTGATAACCAAGTTCCAGCTCTGGTGCACGAACAAAGCCCGCCTTCGGCGGGCTTTTTCGTTCCCGCATCAGAGCGGCATGGGGGTGGTGATCTGGCCGACCACCTCGCGCACGTGGAGCCAGTCCACGACGTTGCGCGCCACCCAGTCACCATCATCCAGCGGCAGGTCGTGGCCGGCGTGCTTGTGCAGCCGCAGTGGCGCCCCCCAGGCGCGGCTGATGGCCTGCGAGCAGCGCCAATCCACCAGCGAATCGCCCTGGCTGCACAGCAGCAGCATCGGCGGCTCGGGCTTGGCCAGGCTCGCGCGGTAGCGCGCCGCCGCCAGCAGCTGCCGCAGCGCGTTGCGACGGCGCACCGGGCGCCGTCGCTGGATCGAGACCCAGTCATCAATCACCTGGTCGGGCTGGCGCTGCAGCCGCGTCGTCATCTGCAGCACCTTGGCCTCGCGCCGGCGCAGGCTCAGCCGCGTCAGGCTCAGCATCAGCAAGGACCAGTAGTTCGACGGCCGCAGCCGCCGGAAGAAGGCGCTGAACGGCCTCAGGCTGGTGTTGATCAGCACGACGCCGTCGAGCTCGCCCGGATGTCGCGCCGCCCACTCGCTGGCGACCATCGCGCCCAGCGACATCGCCAGCACCTGGTACGGCGGCGGCACGCCGCGCCGGCGCAGTTCCGCGCGGCAGGCCTCCATCATGGCGTCCACATGGGTGGGACTGCTCTGCCGGTGCTTGTCGCCATTGCCAGGCAGGTCCAGCAACTCCAGTCGCGCATCGGGCTGCTGCACCAGCAACGCCCGCTGCAGGCGCGCCGGAAAGTCCCCCCAATGCCCGCTCTCGCGCGTCAGGCCACGCAGCAGCACCCAGGTGTGCATGCTCATCGGACCGTCCTCCGATACCAGCGGATCAACGCCTGCTCCCCATGATCGATTCGTGTATCCGGCCCCGGCAGCCACCGGAACGCGCTCTGCGTCGCGCGAGTCATGAAATCCATCCAAGCCATGTGCCGGCGCAAGACCCGTTGCTGTCGATGTTCGATCAGCGGGTTGAACATGCCGTGCCGGGAGAGTAGCTGGCGCGGATTTTTCTTGACCCACAACCATGACCCCATTTCGAGCGTCATCGGCAGGAAGATCCCCCGATCAAGGGAGAGTGCCTCGTCGTACAGGTGGTCCCACAGGTCGCCATGGGTCAGGTAATGCCGGCTCTGCGGCTCCATCACGTAGGGATGCGGGGACAGGCATTGATCGAGCACCTCGCACAGCGCATGGATCTCCGCGAGGTGGCGCATCGGCCGGCGCGTGCGCGCGTACGGGAACCAGATGCGGTCGCGCAGGCCGAAGCCGCTGTGAAAGTCGATGGACACCGCGACCGGCCGCCCCAGCAGCTCCTCGCGGACGAAGCGGCACAGGGCCTCGCTCTCCACCTCCATCGGCCCACCGCCCGGGCCACGGAAGTACGGCAGCTGCCGGGTCAGGCGATGCCCGCCGATCAGGAAGGGCACGCCGCGGTCGGCGTCCTGCGGCGCGTTGCGCATCAGGTCCACGCCTCGCGGGTTCGCGCGCGTGCCGGCCTGGACGCCGCCCGGATTGACCACGGGGAGGAACACCAGCCGCAGCGACTCGAGCTGCTGGTGCAGGCTCAGATCCCAGCGCAGCCGCCGCACCAGGCTGCCGAGGTAAGCCAGCACCACCTGCGCGCCGATGCGCTCCAGCCCATGAACACCGCCGATGAACCCGAGCGCGGGAACCGACGGATCGGGGTTGCCCAGGGTCACGCCGATCACCGGCAGCGCGCCGGCGGAGGTGGCGACGCTCGCCAACTCGCGGGCCTGCAGCATCGATCCCCCCTGATCGATCAGGCGCAGCAACTCCTGCAGTTCCGGCAGGGCGGCCGCGGCCCGCGGGGCCGCGTCGGTGGGAAGGACGGCCATGTCCGGGCGCTCGGGCTAAGGGTCGCGGGGAACCCGGCAGCGTAGGCGAGGAGGGGCGCGCTGACGATGGCCCGATCGGGCCGGGCCTTCACCCTCCTGGGGAGGGGCCGTCGCTCAGGCCTTGCCGGACTCGCGCCCGTCGGGCAGCAGGCAGGCGTCGACGACCTGCAGCTTGTTGTCGCGGGCGAAGTTCATGACGAAGTCCCAGGCCATCGGCTCGACGGACTTCAGCGCCTCGTTGACGATCACGCACTTCACGCCGTTGACGACGCGCGGCACGCAGTAGGGGGAATAACCGAGGTAGGCGTCGCGGCCGCTGCGGGTGCCGCCGGGCCGAAAGCAGGACATGGCGCCAGCCAGACGTTCGGCCCAGTCGCTCGGGCGGAAGGTGCGACCATCCGTGGTGATCCCCTGGATGAACACTTCTCGCGGCTTGGGCTGCTCAGTCATTGGCTACTCGGTCTGCGTCCCGGCCCGCGGCGGCTGCGGCACTCCTTTGACGAGGGTCAACCGCGGCAGGCAAAACCGCTATTGTGCCTCGGATGTGTTGCGCCGCAGCACACAAGGCCTTCTGCTCGCCCATTGGTCAGCCGGCCTGCCGACGCTGTCCAGGAGGAATCTCCTCACCCGCCAGGGTCGACCCGTAGAATCGGCCGCTTTCCCCTGCCCCTCCTACTTCCTGGAGACTTGATGAACGCCCCGGACTCCTCGTTCGCCGCCCCGACCGAACCCCATGTGATGCAAACCTACGGCCGCCTGCCGATCGCCCTGTCGCACGGCGAAGGCGCCTGGGTGTGGGACACGGCCGGCCGACGATACCTGGACGGCCTGGGCGGGATCGCCGTCAACACGCTCGGACACAACCATCCGAGGCTGGTGGCGGCGCTGCGGGACCAGGTGGGCAAGCTGATCCACACCAGCAACTACTACCACGTCCCGCTGCAGGAGCAGCTCGCGGCCAGGCTCTGCGCGCTCTCAGGCCTGACCAACGTGTTCTTCTGCAACTCGGGCCTGGAGGCCAACGAGGCGGCGCTCAAGATCGCGCGCAAGTACGGCCATGACCGCGGCAACGCCAATCCCGAGGTGATCGTGTTCGAGAAGGCCTTCCATGGCCGCTCGATCGCGACGCTGTCGGCCACCGGCAATCCCAAGGTCCAGGCCGGCTTCGGCCCGCTGGTGCCGGGCTTCGTCCGCGTGCCGCTGAACGACATCGAGGCGCTGCGCCAGGCGCTCGCCGCCCATCCCGGCGTGACCGCGATCTTCCTGGAGACCATCCAGGGCGAAGGCGGCATCAACGCCGCGCGCGTCGACTTCCTGAAGGACCTGCGCAAGCTCTGCGACGAGCACGACCTGCTGCTGATGCTGGACGAGGTGCAATGCGGCATCGGCCGCACCGGCAAATGGTTCGCGCACCAGTGGGCCGGCATCGTGCCGGACGTGATGCCGCTGGCCAAGGGCCTGGGTTCGGGCGTGCCGATCGGCGCGGTGGTGTGCGGCGACAAGGCCGCCAAGGTCTTCGGACCGGGCAACCACGGCACCACCTTCGGCGGCAATCCGCTGGCGATGCGGGCCGGCGTCGAGACCCTGGCGGTGATGGAGGCCGACGGCCTGCTGGCCAACGCCGCGACCGTCGGCGCCGAGCTGAAGGCGGCGATCGAGCACGGCCTGGCGGGCCTGCCCGGCGTCGTCGAGGTGCGCGGCCAGGGCCTGATGCTGGGCATCGAGCTGGACCGCCCCTGCGGCGTGCTGCTGACGCAGGCGATGGACGCGGGCCTGCTGCTGAGCGTGACGGCCGACAAGGTCATCCGCCTGGTGCCGCCGCTGATCCTGTCCAGCGCCGAGGCCGCGGAGATCGCGGCGCGCCTGGTGCCGCTGGTGAAGGCCTTCCTGGCCGCGCCGGCGACGACGCCATGAAGCCGGGAGACCGCCTCATGCGTCACTACCTGCAGTTCAAGGATCTGCGCGCGGAAGAGTACGCCCACCTGTTCGACCGCGCCGCGATCATCAAGCGGCGCTTCAAGAACTACGAGAAGTACCAGCCGCTGCAGGATCGCACCCTGGCGATGATCTTCGAGAAGGCCTCGACGCGGACCCGCGTCAGCTTCGAGGCGGGCATGTACCAGATGGGCGGCTCGGTGGTGCACCTGACCACCGGCGACAGCCAGCTGGGCCGCGCCGAGCCGATCGAGGACAGCGCCCGCGTGATCAGCCGCATGGTCGACATCGTGATGATCCGCACCTACGAGCAGACCAAGCTGGAGCGCTTCGCGGCGCACTCGCGGGTGCCGGTGATCAACGGCCTGACCAACGAGTACCACCCCTGCCAGATCCTGGCGGACCTGTTCACCTTCATCGAGCAGCGCGGCATGGACCGCCGCGGCGCGATCGACATGGACTGCCTCAAGGGGCGCGTGGTGGCCTGGGTCGGCGACGGCAACAACATGGCCAACACCTGGCTGCAGGCGGCGGAGATCCTGGGCTTCACCGTGCACGTGAGCACGCCCAGCGGCTACGAGATCGATCCCGCGGTCGCCGGCATCAAGGACACCCGCTGCTACAAGGTCTTCCAGGACCCCAAGGAAGCCTGCCGCGGCGCGGACCTGGTGACCACGGACGTCTGGACCAGCATGGGCTATGAGGCCGAGAACGAGGCGCGCCGCGCCGCCTTCGCGGACTGGTGCGTCGACGCGGACATGATGGCCGTGGCCAAGCCCGACGCGCTGTTCATGCACTGCCTGCCGGCGCACCGTGGCGAGGAGGTCGCCGCCGAGGTGATCGACGGCCCGCAATCGGTGGTCTGGGACGAGGCCGAGAACCGCATGCACGTGCAGAAGGCGCTGATGGAGTACCTGCTGCTGGGCCGGATCGGCTGAGCGGCGGACCACGCGTCCACCGGCACGACCAGGCCCGCCTCGCGCGGGCCTTTTTCCGTGCGGCGCCGCCGCGCTACTTCGCGGCGGCGAGCGGCTTGAGCCCTTCCTCGTAGGAGCCGGCCGGGTAGTGCTTCTGCACGGTCTTCCAGGCCGCGCCCGAACGCGCGCTGCGCTCGAGCGCGTCGGCGAGCAGTTCGCGGTCCTTCGCCACCAGGTGGCGCGACAGGTAGATCCCGCTGTCGGTCCAGGTGAGCTCGGTCACCGGCTCCAGCCGCAGCCGCTCCAGCAGCGGTCGCGTGCGCGAGTCCTGCAGCAGCGTCCCCGCCAGGATCGACGGCGCCATCACCGTGACGTCGGCCAGGCTGCGCTCCAGTGCGCGCACGACCGCCGCCGGATCGGCCTCGACCACCAGGCGGCGCTGCGCCTTGAGCGTCCTGAGCAGCTCCAGGTAGGGCTCGCCATAGTCGAAACCGCGCACCACCGCCACGCGCAGTTCGCGACGCTCGGCCAGCTCGGCCAGACTCTCGATCGGCGCGCGGTCCGACGCCAGCGAGATCAGCAGCGCCCGGGCCTTCATCACCGGAATGAAGTCACCGTGCAGGTCGCGCTTGGAGGTCCGGGTCGCCGGCACCAGGACGTCGGCGCCGTTGGCGGCGAACATCGCCTCGACGCGCGCCCGCGGCACGACGGTGAATTCGAACTGGCAGCCGGTCTCCGCGGCCACCTTGCGCATCAGCTCCGGGAAGACGCCGCTGACCTCGCCGCCCGAGGTCACCACGCTCATGCCGATGGGCGCCACCGGCACCCGGATTGGACGGGTGCAGTCGGCCCGCGCCGTCCCGGCGACCAGGCCCAGTGCGCAGAGCAGCCAGCCCGCGACACGCCAGGGCGCACGCGTCCAGCGATCGATCGCCGCCGCCACGCGCCTGCGCGCGGGCCGGTCCGGCCGCCCGAATCCCCACGTCGTCATCTTGTCTTCTCCCGTGCCGGCGCTGCCGCTGGCGGCGGACCCGTCCGCCCCCGCAGCGCGCCATGTCGCCGTCCAGGGTAGCAAAGCGCCGGCGCGCCACAACGCGTGAAACCCGCGCCTCCCGCTGTTCATCGCCCATCCGAAGGGGGAGCACCCCCTCCGGTCTGGGGGCGGCCCTCCGGTTCGGGGGAGCCCCGGCCCGCGCCTTGCGCTCCAATGAGGGTGGCCATCGCCCGGTCCTCGCCCGGTCCTCGCCCGGTCCTCGCCCGGTCCTCGCCAACATGCGAAGCTTGGCGTCAGCCGTCCGTGGCATCCTGTGCCTGCTCATGAAAACCGCTCTGATCTCCGACCTGCACGCCAACCGCCAGGCCTTCGAGGCCGTCCTCGAGCACGCCCGGCGGCAGGGCGCGGGGCATTTCGCCCTCCTGGGCGATTACGTCGGCTACGGCAGCGATCCCGGCTGGGTGGTGGACCAGGTCCGCGCGCTGCGCGCCGCGGGCGCGGTCGTCGTCGCGGGCAACCATGACCTGGGCGTCACCCAGGGGCCGCGTCCGACGATGAACGAGGACGCGCGCGCGGCCATCGCGTGGACGCGCGCGCGGCTGGCCGAGGACCAGTTGGCCTTCCTCGCCAGCCTGCCGATGGCCGAGGAAGAGGACGACTGCCTCTACGTGCACGCCAACGCCTTCGACCCGGCCGGCTTCGCCTATGTGCAAGGGCGGCTGGAGGCGATGCGCAGCCTGCACGCAACCGAGTGCCGCTACACCTTCTGCGGCCACATGCACGAGCCGATGCTCTACCACCTGTCGGGCACCGGCAAGGCGGGCGATTTCCGGCCCCAGCCGGGCGTGCCGATCCCGCTGCTGCCCAACCGGCAGTGGCTGGTCATCCCCGGCGCCTGCGGCCAGCCGCGCGACGGCAACCCGGCCGCGGCCTATGCGCTGTTCGACCACGACAGCGAGGAGCTCAGCTTCCAGCGCGTCCCCTACGATGTCGAAGCCGCCGCGGCCGCGCTGCGCGCCGCGCCCGGCCTGCCCGCCGGCCTCGCGGACCGCCTCGCCCAGCGCCTCGTCGCCGGCCGCTGAATCGATGAACGACGCCACCTTGCCGCCCGCCCCGTCGCCTGCCCCCTCCCCGGTTTCGCCCATCACCGCGCCGCTGCAGCCCGGCCAGGTGCTGGACGGCTTCGTGCTCGAGGCCCGGCTGCACCAGGGCGGCATGGCCAACCTCTGGCAGGTGCGGCGGCAGTCCCCGGCGGACGCGCCTCCCGGCGAGGACTTCCCGCTGATCATGAAGGTCCCCCGCATCAAGGGCGGCGAGGACCCGGCCAGCATCGTCGGCTTCGAGGTCGAGCAGATGATCATGCCGGCGCTCAAGGGGCCGCACGTGCCGCGTTTCGTCGCGCGCGGCGACTGGCGCCGGCAGGCCTACATCGTCATGGAGCGCATCGAGGCCGAGAGCCTGCGCCCGCGCCTGGACCAGGCGCCGCTGCCGCTGGTGGAGGTCGTGGAAATCGGCATCCAGGTCGCGCATGCGCTGACCGACCTGCACCGCCAGCACCTGGTGCACCTGGACATCAAGCCCAGCAACATCCTGCTGCGGCCCGACGGCACCGTGGTGCTGGTCGACTTCGGCCTGTCGCGCCACGACTTCCTGCCCGACCTGCTGGAGGAGGAGTTCTCGCTGCCGATGGGCACCGGGCCCTACATGTCGCCGGAGCAGGTGCAGTTCGTGCGCAACGATCCGCGCAGCGACCTGTTCGCGCTGGGCGTGATGCTCTACCACCTGTCCACCGGCGAGCGGCCCTTCGGTCAACCGAACTCGGTGCGCCAGCTGCGGCGCCGGCTCTATGTCGACCCGATCCCGCCGCGCGCGATCCGGCCCGAACTGCCGCCGTGGTTCCAGGAGATCGTGCTGCACTGCCTGGAAGTGCGCGCCGAGCGCCGCTACCAGAGCGCCGCGCAGCTCGCGCTGGACCTGCAGCGGCCCGACGCGGTGCCGCTGACGGCGCGCGCGCACAAGCTGCAGCGCAGCGGGCTGGTGCGGCGCTTCAAGCGCTGGTTCCTGGCGATGGGCGAGGAGCCGCGCGCGCCGGCCTCGGTCGGCGCGCAGGTGGCGCGCAGCCCGGTGATCATGGCCGCCGTCGACGTCCAGGGCGCCACCCCGGCGCTGCTGGAGGAACTGCGCGAGGTCGTGCGCCGCCTGATGCAGACCGAGCCCGGCGCGCGCCTGGCCTGCGTCGGCGTGATGAAGACCAACCGCATCGGCATGGACGAGCTCACCGACGCGCATGGCCGCAGCCACCATGTGCAGCAACTGATCGCGCTGAAGAACTGGGCGCATCCGATGACGCGCGAGCTCGCGCTCGAGGACGGACGCCTCACCTTCCACGTGCTGGAGGCGCCCGACGCCGCCGACGCGCTGATCGAATTCGCCGCCCGGACCGGCGTCGACCACGTCGTGATGGGCGCGCGCGCCAGCTCGATGATGCGGCGCTACCTGGGGAGCGTCTCGGCGCAGGTTGTCACCCAGTGCGCCTGCACCGTCACCGTCGTGCGCGAACCCACGCTGCCCGACGACCCGCCGCCGCCCGACAGCCCCTTGATCAGCCCGTCGGCATCGAACTGAGCTTCAGCCTGGGGGCGTCCGCCCGCCATGTCCGTCACGTCCGCCAAGTCCGCCATGCCCGACTTTTCCGACAACCCCTGCACCCGCTGCGGTGCCTGCTGCGCGAGCTTCCGCGTCGACTTCTCGCGCCATGAGCTGCTGAGCGAGGGCGGCAGTGTGCCGGACGGCCTGGCGGTGGCGGTCACCGACTCGACCTGCCGGATGCGCGGCACCGACCACGCGCGCCCGCGCTGCGCGGCGCTGCAGGGCCAGGTCGGCGAGCGCGCCGGCTGCGGCATCTACGAGTGGCGCCCGTCGCCATGCCGGGAATTCGGCATGCGCGCGCCGCTGGGCCTGGGCGACGAGGCCTGCGCGCGGGCCCGCGCGCGCCACGGCCTGGCGCCGCTGGACGGCTAGAACTTCCCCAGCATGTTGAGGAATACCCCGCGGCTGCGGTAGCTCAGGTCCGTCAGGTCGTCCGAGAAGTCGGTGAAGTTGTAGCCCAGCCCCACCTTGAAGTTCTCGTTGACGTGGTAGTAGCCCGCCGTCAGCAGACCCGTCTTGCGCTCGCTCAGCTCGCCCGCCCGCAGCATGCGCAGCTCCAGCAGCCAGTCGTAGCGCCGCACCACCTTCCAGTCCACCCGCGCGATCGCCAGCTGCGCGCTGCTCTTGAACCACGGCGCGCTGTCGTCGCGGCTGGGCCGCAACTCGCCGACGCGCCACGCCAGCTTGCCGCCGATGGTCCAGCGCGCGCTGACGTCATAGGTCGCATCCACCGCCGCCACCTGGCTGCGCTGCTGGTAGTCGATGCCGGTCGTGCTGACCGCCGTCTGCGTCACGTCGGTCGCCACCACCTGCCCCGGCGACGACAGGTCGTACAGGTAGGTGTACTTCAGCAGCACGTTGAGCTTGTCGTTGCTCACCGGCCGGAACGCGTAACCCAGCACCGCCTCGGTGTACTTGGCCGCGGCCAGCGCGCTCGCCGCGCTGTCGCTGTCCGCCCAGTTCAGCTTGCCCAGCCAGCGCGCGTTCGGGCCGTCCTGCACGCTGACCGAGTTCTTCAGCAGCCAGCTGCGCCGCGTGTCCAACCCCGTGCGATCGCGCCGGTACTCGACGCCGCCGGCGTACTTCAGGCTCGCGTCGCTGAAGCCCACCGAGAAGCCGAGCGCCTCACGATCGGTCTCCCCGGCGTTCTCCGACTCCAGCCGCCCGTTCTCCGCGCTCGCCGCCAGCGTCCAGCGATCATCCGGCGCGTACTGCACGCCGTAGGCATGCGTCAGGCCGCTCAGCACGCCGGTCGTCTGCTTGTGCTCGGTGTACGCGCTCAAGCCATCGGCCAGGCGCGACTTGATGCCGCCGACCAGCGTGCCGCCGCGCGCGTTCAAGGTCTCGTCGGTGCGGCCGGTGTCCAGCGCGTAGGTGACGTAGACGTTGGAGCGGTCGTTGTACTGGTAGTCCACGCCCGCCTTGCCCGCCGAGCCGCCATTGCCGCCCGAGGCCTCGCCGCGCAGCGACAGCTTGTCGTTGACGCGATAACGCACGCCCGCGCCGAGCCGGTCGTTGTCCTGCCGCGTGCCGGTGCGGTCCACCGTCTTCTGGCCGAAGCCGTACACGCCCCAGGCCTCCCCGCTCTCGTAGTCGACCTGCACGGCCGCGTCGGTGCGCTCGCCGCTGACCACGCCCGAGCTGGGCAGCAGCGGCGAGGTGTTCACCGCATCGGTGGACTTGCGGTCGGCCCGCAGTCCGCCGCTGACCGTCCAGCGCTCATCGACGCGCCAGGCCACCTGCGCCTCGCCGGCATCGGTGTTGTAGCCGTTGAGCTCGTCCTTGTGATCGCCCTTGAGCCGCAGCTCGACCTGCTCGCCCACCGGCGCGGTGAGGCTGACGCCGGCCTGCCTCGTCTCGTTGGACGCGACCTGCCCAGGCGTCGAGAAGCCTGCCTCGCGCAGCTGCGCATAGGCGCCGACATGTCCGCTCTTGGCGACGCCGAGATCCGTCAGATCCGCCTGCCCTTCGACGCGCCACGCATTCGCGCCGCGGATGTCGCTGGCCAGCGTGTTCTGCGAGAACCCGAAGCCACCATCCAGCGAGCTGGTCGTGCCGATGCCGGGGCCATCGCTGCGCGCGGCCTCGATCTTCAGCGTGGTGTTCTCGCTCTTGCGCAGCAGCAGGTCCACGCCGCCCAGGCGCTGATCGCCGCCGGTCTGCTGCTGCTTCGCGGCGGTGACGCCGACGCGCACCGCGTCCGTCACCCACCAGGCCGTCCGTCCGCCCACCGCCAGCGTGTCCAGATCGCCCGACAGCGGCGTGTACTCGTAGTCCACGACCAGGAAGGCCGGCTGGCCGCTGAGACCGCCCGCCCGCACCAACTGGCCGTTGTCGGCCAGGCTGGGCAGCGGCGAGGTCAACAGCACCCGTCCCTGCAGGTAGTCGACGTCGTAGTCGCTGCCCGGGATCAGCGCGCGGCGCTGCAGCACGAAGCCGGAATCGCGGTCGCGGATTTCCAGCCACACCTTCTCGGCGCCGCGGCTCACGTCCTGATGACGCAGGTAGTACAGCGAGCCGCCCGTGCCGCGGAACTCCTCGCGCGCGGCCAGCGTGCCGGGCTCGGCCGCGTACAGGTCGGCGGTGAAGCGGGCGTCGCCGAAGCTGGTCGCCTCTTCGCCGACGAGGTGCCCCTTCAGGCCATACAAGCCGCGGTTGATCTGCGCCAGCGTGTTGTCGGCGCCGAGGTTGATCTTGAAGTTGCCCCACATCGCATGCGAGCGGCCGTCGTCCACGCGCAGGTACATGCGTCCCTGCGTGGGCGCGTCCTCGACGCTGGTCGAGTCGTCGCCGAAGGTGCCCCAGCTGTCCACCGGATCCATGCGGCGGAACAGCGAGGTCGGATCCTTGCGGTCGAGGTTGCGCAGGAGCTCACCCAGCGGGCGTTCCTCGGTGTCGACGCTCGCCGTCAAGGTCCAGCGCTCATCGAGCATGCCCTTGCCGTAGAAGGCCAGGCGCCCTTCGGTCCAGGTGTCGTTGTTGTAGCGGTTGCGCTCCTGCGTCACCAGCGCGGCGGGGCCGGTCGTGCGGTCATGGCCGATGGTGAGATCCGCCTGACCGACGAAGAAGAAGTCCCGCGGCGGCAGCTCGAAGTCGCGGCGATAGATCCGCTCCTGGCCCTCGGCGCCGCGCACGACGATCTCGCCGGTCTGCACGCGGCGCGGCACCAGCTGCTGCATCACGAAGCGGCCCTGCGCATCGACCGGCACCGCCAGTCCGAGCGCCCTCACCTGCTCGCCGGCCGCGATGCCTTCGCCGCTGGCCGTCACCGTGCCGCCGGTGATCGGGATGTTGGCGATGGACAGCCGGCTCTCGCCATAACCCGCCAGCAGGCGCTGCGCCTCGGTCGGCTCCTGCTCGAAGCCCGGCGCATGCCGATCGGCCAGCGCCAGCGGGATGTCCTCGGTCTCGTCGAAGCGGCCATCGCGGTCATAGACCCGCACGCGCCAGTAGAGCTTGCGGCGCGCCATCGGCCCCTGCGCCCACTCGGCGGGCACGGTCCAGGCCGCGCGCAGCTCGCTGTCCAGCGGCACCGTGGCCAGCAACTGCGGCCGCATGTCGCCATCGGCGCTGAACACGCGCAGCTCGCCGCGCGTCAGGAACAGCCGGTAGTTGCTGTAGCCGCTGAAGCGCACCGTGTCGCCAGGCACCGCGGTGGCGGGCCAGGCGGTGCCGTTCAGGCGGCGCAGCTGCACGAGGTTGTCGTACTGCAGGCGCAGCCGGTCGCGCTCGAGCCGCACGTCAATGCAGCGCTGGCGATCAGCGCTGGAGCTGTCAGCGCCCACCACCGGCTGCCCATCGATCGTCAGGCGCAGCGCCGCGTCGTCGGGCGCATACGGCGTCAGCATGCCGCAGGCGCTCGGGTCGAACAGCGTCACGCTGGACACGGTCTCCACGGTCGCGGGCACCGTGTCCTTCCAGTAGACGCGCACCTCGACGCGCCGGTTGGCGGACCAGTTCGCCCGGTCCTCCCGCGGCGAGGCCAGCGGCTCGTCGGGACCACGCGAATCCGCCACGTAGGCGTTTGCCGGCAGTCCCAGCTGCTGCGTCAGATAGCGGCCCACCTGCTGCGCCCGCGCCAGGCCGAGCGCATGGTTGTCGGGAAAGCGCGGGCGCAGTTCCGGCTTGATGCGCTGCACGTCGGTGTGGCCGACGATCTCGAAATGCAGGCCCTCACGGCCGCGCACCTGCGCGACGATCGCGTCCAGCCGCGCCTTGTCCTCGGGCTTGAGCAGGTCCTCGCCCGAGTCGAAGTGCGGCGTGTGCGACTCCTCGCGCGGCTGCTCGGTGCCGGGCACGGTGCGCGTCGTCTCTTCGCGCCGCTGCTGCAGCGCGCGCGGGTCGCCGAGGATCACCGTGAGCTTGGGCAGCTCGCGCTCGCTAGAGGCCGGCAGGTGATCGCGGCCATCGATCTCGACGGCGCGCACGTCGGCCCCGCAGCGGTCGCTGAAGCGGCCGCGCGCGTCGGCGCGGCAGGTGCCGCCCTCGCGGGTCGCGTCCTGCGTCGCATCGCGGGCCGCACCGGAGGCGGCGCCGGAGGCTGCCTCCTGGGCCGAGGCCGGCAGCCCGATGGCCAGGCAGGCGGCGGCCGCGGCGCTGGCCAGCGCCGCGCGGGGGAAGGTGGATCGGGTCATGCGAATGGCACGGAAAGAGGAAGAAGACGGGGAGCGGTTCATGCGCGCCCCCGGTCAGCGGTTCAGCGAGACCGGCACGCGCTCGACCTCGATGTCCAGGTTGAACAGGCTGCGGCCCTGGGACTGGCCGAGCGCCTTCCAGCGCGCCAGCAGTCCGGCCTTGAGCGCCGCGATGCGCTCGTCGCCGAGCGCGCGCGGCTCGTCCGCCGCCGGCTGGTAGGCCAGGCGCAGGATCGAGGGCCGCTCCGTCAGCGCCGCCACGGCCTGGTCCAGACGCGCCTCGTGCGCCGGCAGCAGCGCGAGCTGCCCGTCGGCGAAGGCGGCCGCCTTCAGGTCCAGGCGCACGACACGGTGCACGGTGGCGCCGAAGTTCAGCTTGATCGCCTTGCCGCGCGTCGCGCGCTCGGACGCCGGGTTCTCGGTCGTCACGCGGTAGCCCGAGGGCAGCGTGCGTTCATCGACCTTGAGCACCAGGTTGCTGCCCGTGCCCTCCTTGGGCACCGCCGCGCAGGCGATGTGATAACGGCCGTCGGCATCGGTGCTCACCAGCAGGCCGTTGACGGTGGCGATGCGTACGTTGGGGATGCCGGGCTCGCCCTCGTCCTGCACGCCGTTGGCATTGCGGTCGTCGTAGACCTTGCCGATGACGTCGGTGCAGTCGAACAGCGCATCCGGCACGACCCGCACCGACGCGGTGGCCGTGTTGGACAGCGCGCGGCCGCCGGGGCCCTGCGTGGCGACCACGCTGTTGACGTACTGGCCCTCGCCGACGCCGATGCCCACCGCCAGCACCATCGAGACGCGCTTGGTCTCGCCGGTGAGGAAGGACTGGTCGGCCAGCGTCAGCTGCCGGCCCACGATCGTGGGCTTCACGGCCACGACCGGGCCATTGGGCAGCGTCTGCACCGTCAGCGATCCGTCCAGGTACTTGAAGCCGGGGGGCAGCGTGTCCAGCAGCGCGACGTTGCCGATCGGGCCGCTGCTCGCGTTGCGCGCGGTGATCACGTAGGGCACCGGCTCGCCCTTCTTCACCGTCAGCTTGGAGGTCGACTTGCGCAGCTCGATGGCCGTGCCGTCCCCCTCGCGGTCCAGCGGCAGGTGGTTGTTGACCACCTGGTGCGCCGCACCGCCCGATTGCCAGTTCAGGAAATAAGGCGTCGCGGGGCCGGCCACCGGAGCGGCCGCGGCGCTGACGACGCAGGCATCGCTGCCGCTCAGGCGGACGCCGCGGCCGGCGGCGTCGCGGGCGCCCGCGGTGCTGGGCGCGCTGCAGTTGACGGCGTCGAGCGGACCCGCGGCGGCCGGGTAGGTCGCCGACGGCAGGTAACCCGCCGGCGGTGCGACCGTGACGGTGTAGCTGCCCATCGGGGCGCCCGGCAGCAGGAAGAACTGGTACGAGCCGTCGGGACCGGTGGTGACCGACGCGTTGCCGCCGAGCAGGTGGAGGGCCGGATCGAAACCCGACGGACCGTTCAGCGCGACCACCGCGCCGGGGACCGGCTCGGCGCTCAGGCTGTCGTACACCACGCCGCCCGGGTCGAGCGGCAGGTCTTGCTGGACCACCGTCGCGCCCGCGCCGATGGCCAGCGGGATCCAGCCGCGCGGCGCCATGCCAGCGACGGTCGGGAACGCGCCGCCGGGGCCGTTCAGCGTCGGGTCGGTCGGCCAGACGCCGCCCACCAGGCGCCCTTGCGGATCGCGGAAGCGCACCTGGTAGGAGCCCGGCACGACGTTGTCGAAGCGATAGCTGCCATCGGCCGCGGTGACGCGGGTGTCGAGCACCTGCGCGCCGGTGTTGGCGCAGGTGGTGCCGCCGTCGAGGCAGGCCACCAACTCCACCGTCCAGCCCGCCACGGCGGGTTCGCCGTTGCCGGCCTGGCGGTCGTGGTCGGTATCGCGCCAGACGCGGCCGCTCACCGCCGCCGGCGAGGTGGACTTCTCGAAGAAGTCGTAGCCGGTGCCGTTCGCCGCCACGGCGGGCAGCTTGACGTTGAGACGGCCCGGGGCCGGCACGCTGCCGCCCAGCGAGCCCGGGGTCTCGCCGGCATGGGTGGAACCCGGCACCGGCGATTGCACGATCGTGTAGCCCGCGCCGTTGTCCAGCGGCAGGTCGACGAAGCGGTAGCCGCCATCGCGCGCCGTGACGGTGCTGCGCGTGACCGGCTGGCCCGAGGCATCGGTGCCGGTCAGCGTCAGCGTCACGCCGGCCAGCGGCAGGTCGCCCGGCTCACGCTTGCCGTTCCCATTAACGTCGTTGAACACCGTGCCCGCGATCGAGGCGCCCTGCTCGCCGAAGTCGTAGCCATCGCCCGAGCCGCCGGTGTAGACCAGGCCGCCGATGCGGTCGTTGCCCGCGAGCGCGCCCGCCGCCGTGCCGTTGAGGCGGCCCACGGTCTCGGCGCCATCGGCGTAGGTCGCCGGCTGCGTTTCGGTGATCACATAGCCGGCCGCATCGGACGGCAGCACGCCGTCGAAGAGGTATTGCCCATCGGCGCCGGTGACGGCGGTGATGGTCACGGGCAGCCCACCGGCGCTGGTGCCGCTGAGGGTCAGCGTCACGCCCGCGATCGGCGGCTCGCCCGCGTCGCGGCGGCCGTTGCCATTGCTGTCGACGTACACGTGGCCGGAGATCTGGCCGCCGCGCTCGCCGAAGTCGTAGTCCGTGCCGGCCTCTTCCGAGGCCAGCGCGATGTCGCCGAACCGGTCGTTCACGCCGCCCGGGTTGGCGGTGCCGCGCGGCGCGGCGCCGACTTGGCCCAGGTGCTCGGGACCATCGCCGGTGCCTGCGGGTTGCGTCTCGTCGAGCTGATAACGCCCCGGCAGCAGGCCGGTGGCGGAGAAGCCGCCATCGGCCGCCGTCGTCAGCGTCCGGGTCACGCTGCGTCCGAGGAAGTCGGTGCCGCTCAGCGTCACCGTCACGCCGGGCATGGGCGGCTCGCCCGCGTCGCGCTGGCCGTTGGCGGGCGCGATGTCGGCATAGACGTGGCCCGACAGCGAGGCCGCGCGCACCGAGGCGAAGTTGTTGCCGCTCGAGCTCGAACCCGGCGCGCCCAGGCGGATCTGCTGGATCAGCGGCGCGTTGGAACCCGACGGGCCCGCGTCGACGCCCGTGCCGCTGGCGGGCACGCTGCCCGGCGCCGAGCCGGCGCCCGTGACCGTGCCCGCGCGGGTCAGGCCCGGCAGGTAGCCGGCCGGACGCGTCTCGGTCACCGTGTAGGTGCCGGGCGCGACCTTGTCGAAGACGTAGTCGCCATGGGCATCGGTGACGGTGGTGACCGACACGACGTTGCCGTTGGCATCGGTGCCGGTCAGCGCGATGGTCACGCCGGGGAGGCCGGGTTCGCTCGACGTGGCGCCCTGGCTGCCATCACCGTCGCGGTCGTAGAAGCTGCGGCCGCGCAGCTGGCTGCTGGTGAGCTCGCCGAACAGGTAGTCGCCCACGCTCGCCGGCGTACCGGTCAGCGGGATGACCACGCCCTGGATCACGTTACCGCCCGGCTGCGCCGTGCCGGCATGGCCGTTCGGATTGGCCTGGCCCGGCGCGTAGGTCGCGGGCTGCGTCTCGGTGACCGTGTAGCCACCCGCCGCCGACGGCGGCACGTTGAGGAACTCGTAGCGTCCCGGCTGGCCGGCGATCGGCGTGGCGACGATGTCCACGGCCGCGCCGGTGCTGGACGTGCCCGTCAGGTGCAGCGTCACGCCGGTGATGCCGGTATCGCCCGCGGCGGGCAGGCCGTCGTTGTCGGCGTCCTCGAAGACGCGGACCGTCACGCGCGGCTGGCGTTCGCCGAAGTGATAGCCGGTGGCGGCGGTGCCGCTGCCCAGCGTGATGCCGGAGATGCGGTCGTTGACGGCGGTGCTGCCGCCGGCCGTGCCCGCGGTCTCGCTGCCGTCGGCGAAGCCGTCGGGCTGCGTGGGCTCGGTCACCGTGTAGCTGCCGGGCATCAGCGTGGCGAAGCTGTAGCTGCCGTCGGCCGCGGTGGTGGTGCTCGCGTTCACGGCATTGCCGAACAGGTCGGTGCCGGTGAGCTGCAGCGTCACGCCGGCGATGCCGGGTTCGCTCGCGCCGAGGGCACCGTTGTAGTCGCGGTCCTGATAGACACGGCCCGCCACCGAGGCGGCGCGCACTTCGCCGAACAGGTTGCCGGTGGAGCTGCCGCCCGCGCCGAGCACGACGTTCTGGATCACGTTGGCGTTGGAGCCGCTGGGACCGCTGGTGACACCGGCGCCGCTGGCCGGCACGCTGCCGGCGCTGCTGCCCGCGCCACTGGCGCCGCCGGCGCGCGTGATGCCCGGCAGGTGGGACGCGGGCTGCGTCTCGGTGACGGTGTAGGTGCCCGCCGGAACGGAGAAGCTCCAGGCGCCCGTCGCATCGGTCGTGACCGTGCGGCTGACCGGCGTGCCGGTGCCATCGGTGCCGCCGAGCGTCAGCGTGACGCCGGCGATGCCGGGCTCGCCCGCGTCGGCCTGGCCGTTGCCGTTCAGGTCGTCATAGACGCGGCCCGACAGGGTCGCGGTCTGCACGGTGATCGTGCCGGTGGCGAAGTTGTTGCCCGCGTTGGGCACGGCACCGCCGTCGGTATCGCCCGAGCCGGTCGTCACGATGGTGGCGGTGTTGCTCAGCACCGTGCCGTTGGCCGGCGTGCCGATCACCTGCACCGGGATGCGCAGCGTCGCCGCGCCGCCGGAGGGCATGCTCGCGATCGCGCAGCTCGTGGCGGTGGCGCCGGCGCCGCCGGTGCAGCTCGGCGCCGCCGGCGCGAAAGTCCCGGCGGTGACGGTGAACACCGGCGTGCCGGTGAGCTGCAGACCCGCGGGCAGCGTGTCGGCGACCTGCGTGATCTCGGCCGCCTGCGGGCCGTTGTTGCGCACGTGGATCAGCCAGTCGAAGGCCTGGCCCTGCGCGACGGTGGCCAGCGGCGTGCTGCTGCCGCTGATGACGGCCGCCTTGTCCACGGCTTGCACGTCGGCCTTGTAGCGGAAGGTGGTCGGCTCCGATGCGCTGTTGTTGGCCTGCGGATCGAAGGCGTCCTGCGCCGCGTTGGCGAAGCGCACCGAGGCCGCGTTGGTGTAGGTGCCCTTGTCGGCGCCCTGCAGGCGCACGCGCACCTGCACCGTGCTGCCCTCCCCGGTCGCGCCGCCGCCGGTGCCGCCCAGGCTGGCGATGGTGCAGCTGATGCTGCCGCCGGCCACGCCGACGGTGACGCCGGCGGTGTTGCAGCTCACGCCCGCGGGCAGCGGCGTCACCAGGCCCACGAAGGTCGGTGCGCCCGCCGTCGACGGCAGGGTGTCGGTGAGGACGACGTTCTCGGCCGTCGAGGCGCCGTTGTTGGTGACCGTGAGCGTGTAGGTGACGTTGTCGCCGACGTTGACCGGGTCCACGTCGTCGGCCTTGTTGACGATCAGGTCGTAGGCCGGCGAGATGACGGCGGTGGCCTGCGTCGCGGTGTTGTTGGCGGCGCCGCCGGCGATCTCGGGCGTGGTGGTGGCGATCGTCACCGTGTTGGAGATGCTGCCGCTGCCGCCCAGCGCCGTGGCCAGCGCGGCGCTGGCGCGCACGCGCACGACGACGGTCTGCTGCGCGCCGCGGGCGATCGAGCTCCAGCCGCAGATCAGCGTGTCATTGCCCGGACCGGTGGTGCTGCCGGCGACCGGCGCGGTGGTGCAACTGCCGCCGCCGTTGGCGGTCGCCGACAGGAACACCAGGCCCGCCGGCAGCGTGTCGTCGATGCTCACGTTGAAGGCGCGGCTCGCGCTGGTCGCGGCCGGATTGCTGGCCGTGATCGTGTAGGTGAGCAGCTGGCCGGCGGACACCGGGTCCGGGTTGTCGGTCTTGGTCACCGCCACATCGGTGCGGGCGATGAAGTAGGCCGTGGCCGGCGTGTTGTTGTTGGCGTTGTTGTTGAGGAGGTCGGGATCGGCCTCGTTCTGGGCCAGCGCGAAGGCGGTGTTGTTGACCGTGAACTGGTGGTCCGAGGACGTGCCGTCGCCGAAGTGGCGCACCGTCACCTGGAACCTCGGGCAGTCGACGCCGGCGGTGCAGACCGGCAGGCTGGTGATCGTGCAGTTGCTCAGCGACACCGCCGATCCGGACGGCGCGAGGCTGCAGCTGCCCAGCGTGGCACTGCCGGCCAGCGTGTTCAGCGAATACTGGCCCGCGTTGGCGTTGAAGACGTTGTTGAGGGTGTCGGTGACGGCGACGTTGGTCGCGGCCTGCGGGCCGGCGTTGACCACCTCGATCTCCCAGACGATCGGCGAGCCGGCCTCCTGGCGGTTGCCCGCGCCGTCGCCCAGGCCCAGCACGCGCTTGAGCACCGACACGTCGGCCTGCGCGGCGTTGGCCTGCGGGTTCACGCCCACGCCGGTGCAGTCGTTGGCGGGCACGTTGTCGGCCGGCGCGTTGGCGGCGTTCACGCACACCTGGTTGGTCAGCGTGCCGCCCGCGGCCGTGGCCTGCGCATTGATGGTGACGCTGGCGGTGGTGGCGTTGACCCCCAGCGCCACGTTGGTGCTGGTGCAGGTGATGGTCACCGGACCGGCCTGCGGGAAGGCGCCGCCGCCCGAGGACACGCAGCTGAAGCCCGACGGCGCCGAGATGCTGTTGACCCGCAGGTTGGCCGGCACCGTGTCGGTGAGCGTGAGGGTGCCGCTGGCGGGGATCGCGCTGGGGCCGAGGTTGGTCGCCGAGATCGTGTAGTTGAACGCCTGGTTCACCGGCACCGCGGCCTGCGGCCAGCTCTTGGCCTTGTTGGCGCGCAGGTCGGCGGAGGGATCGATCACCGTCGTGTTCACCGCGCCGTTGACCGGGCTGACGCCCGTGGCGCTGGCCGTGGCGGTGTTGACGATGCCCACGCCGCTGGTCAGGGCCTGGACCGGCGCGCTGATGGTGCCCAGCGAGACATTGCTGCCGGCGCTGCCGCTGCCGCTGCGCGTGCAGCTCAGCGTGCCGCCCGCGGACGGGCAGGTGCTGGACGCGGTGCAGGTCCAGCCGCCGCTGCTGAAGCTGGCCGGCGCGACGGCGCAGAAGTTGGCGGGCAGGTTGTCGGTCAGTTGCGCGCCCGAGGGGAAGTCCCCGCTGTAGCGCACGTTGAACTGGAAGTTGAAGGTCTGGCCGGTCTGGACCGGGTCGGCGACGGACTTGCTCTTCGTCACCGACAGGCTGCTGCCGGCGGTGACCGCGGTCGTGGCGCTGGCGACGTTGTTGGTGGTGTCACCGTCCGCGACCCCGCCGCTGCTGGCGACATCCGCCGAGTGCGTCAGCGTGGACCCGCCGCCCGCGCCGATCACGCCGGTCACCGTGACGCCGGCGCTGCCGCCGCTGGCGATGGCGCCGAGGTTGCAGCTCAGCGTGGCGCCCGACAGCGAGCAGCCGCCCGGCGTGCCGCTCAGCGCGAAGCCCGGCGGCACGCTGTAGCTCAGCACCGACGCGGGCGAGGCGTCCGGCCCCGCGTTCGTCACGGTCAGCTGCACGACCTGCGTGCTGCCGGCCGCCGCCGTCGCCGGCGCGTTGATCGACAGCGCCAGGTCGGCGCCTGCGTTCACCGTGGTGGTCTCGGTCTGCGAGCTGCCACCGACGACGCTGGCCGTGACCGTCATCGTGCCGGCCGCGATCGAGCGCACCCGCATCGGCAGGTGCACCACGTCCTGCGTGGGCACGCTGACGCCGGTGCAGCTCACCGTGCCGGGTCCGGCCTGTCCGACCGCCATGCCGCCGCAGCTCACGCCCGCCGGCAGCACGCCGGTGCCGGCATAGCGGCCGGTGGCGGGCACGTCGAAGTTGACCGTCACGCCGGAGCGCGCCACGCCCAGGGCGTCGCCGATGCCGACGTTGTAGGTGACGACGCCGCCTGCCGCGACCGGGTCCGGCGTGTCCGGCATGCCCGTCACCACCAGTTGCGCCTGCGCGGCGCCGGCCAGGCCCAGGGCCAGGCCGACGGCGGTGGCGGTCCGACAAAGAAGGGCCCGGCTGCGGGCAAGGGAATCCAACACGCGGTCAAACGTCATCGTGGTTCTCCGGGCAGCGGCAAGCCGCCCGTACTGAGACAGGGAAATCGAAGAGAGGGGTGCGCGGGCGCTGCACGGGGGGACGAGGCCGCCAGAGGGCCATCGATCCCGGCTTGTCGCGGACGGCAACAAGCGCATGGCGCGACGCGCGGGGCGTACGGTCGCGGCTCGGCCGCGACAAGTCTTCACTCGTTCATCACGGGCGCGATGCAGGCCACGCCGGGCTGGTATTTCTGCCGCTTCATGATGTGTCGGCGCGACAGGCGCTTCATCGCGGCGCCCCGGCCGGCGCCGAGGGCGCGTCGAACAGGACCCGCCCGACCGCTGCGCCAATGACGCCACCGGCGATGGGCGCGAGCCAGAACAGCCAGAGCTGTCCCAGCGCCCAGTCGCCGGCGAACAGCGCCACACCGGCGCTGCGCGCGGGGTTCACCGAGGTGTTGGTGACCGGGATGCTGATCAGGTGGATGAGCGTGAGCGCCAGGCCGATGGCCAGCGGCGCGAAGCCGGGCGCCGCCTGGCGCGAGGTCGCGCCCAGGATCACCAGCAGGAAGCAGGCGGTGAGCACGACTTCCGTCAGCGCGGCCGCCGCCAGCGAGTAGCCGCCCGGCGAGTGCGCGCCGTAGCCGTTGGCGGCGAAGCCGCCGGCGGCCAGGTCGACGCCGGGCTTGCCGCTGGCGATCACGGCGAGCACCGCGGCCGCGGCCACCGCCCCCAGCACCTGCACGACGATGTAGGGCAGCACGCCGCGCGCCTGGAAGCGCCCCGCCACGCACAGCCCGACCGTCACCGCCGGATTGAAGTGGCCGCCCGACAGCGGCCCCACCGCATGCGCCATCGTCAGCACCGACAGGCCGAAGGCCAGCGAGACACCGAGCAGTCCGATGCCCGATTCCGGAAAGGCGGCCGACAGCACGGCGCTGCCGCAGCCGCCCAGGACCAGCCAGAACGTGCCGACGAATTCGGCGATGAGCGCTTTCAAGATCCTTCTCCCAGTTCGTGCCGCAGGAACAGCGGCGGGCGGACTGTAGGAAGGGCCTGCGGGAGGGACCAGCGTCGCTGACGATTGTTGACGTTTGGTCCGTCAGCCGGCGGCGCGGGGCAGCTCGATGAAGAACAGGTTGCCGTCGTCGGCCGGGCGCCAGCCGGCGTCGCCGCCATGCCGCCGGGCCACCGAGCGGACGATGGCCAGCCCGAGGCCGGCACCGGCGGTGGCGCGCGCGGCGCCCCCCGCGGCGCGGGCGAAGCGGTCGAACAGTGGCGCGGCTTCGGCCGGCGCCAGCGGCTCGCCCTGACTGGCCACGTCGATGCGCCAGCCCGTCGCGGTCCGGGACAGCTCGCAGCGCACGACGCCGCCGGCGCGGCCGTACTTCAACGCGTTGTCGATCAGGTTGCCCACGGCGCGCACCAGCAGCGCCACGTCGCCGTCGCAGACAGCCTCCTCGTCCGGCGCGCGCGTCTCGATCGCGACGCCGCGCTGGCGCGCCTCGGACCAGGCGCCGTCCACCGCTTCGACGATCACGTCGCGCAGGTCCAGCGGCGCCGTCCGCAGCGCCTCGGGCGCTTCCGCCCGGGCCAGTTCGACGAAACCTTCGGCCAGCGCCAGCGCGCGCCGGGTCTGGACCTCGATCGCCGCCAGGGTCGCTCCGTTGGCGTCGGCGTCGGCCAGCTCGATCAGGGCCAGCGTCGCGGACAAGGGCGCGCGCAGGTCATGGGAGAGGAAATCCATCGCCTCCCGGCGCTGGCCCTCGAGCTGGCGCAGCCGGCTCGCCGCCGCGGTCAGCGCGGCCATGCGACGGTCCAGCGGATCGCCCCCGGACGCGGAGACGGCCAGGCCGTCGCGCGGCGGCAGCCGCTCCCGCACGCGGTGGAACTCGCGCTCGAGGTAGGCGAGCGCGGTCTCGAGGCGCTGCCAGCTCCAGAGCGGGATCACGAGCGCCAGGCCCGCCAGCGCCGCCGACGGCGCCCACACCACGCCGGCCAGATGGTGCAGCGCCCAGGCGAGCACCACGATCGCCGGCATCAGGCCAAGCGCCACGCCGAGCCCGACGCGCGGCCGCGTCCGGCGCAGCACCGCGAGCGCGAGCAGCAGCGGCGTCACCGCCAGCAAGGCGCCCTGCCACCACGTCGGCGGGCGCAGAGTCCTTCCCTCGCGCAGCGCGACCAGGGCCTGCGCGGTGATCTCCACGCCCGGCATGAGCGCCTCGGTGCGCGACACCGGGGTGGGATAGGCATCGGTCAGACCCGGCGCGGTGGCCCCGACCAGCACGGTCGCCTCCTTGAAGGTGGCGGCGTCCACCCGGCCGCGCAGCACGTCGACGTAGGACACGCGCCGGACGCTGCCGGGCGGTCCGGCGAACGGGATGAGGAAACGCGCCGACCGGTTCCAGCGACCGGCCTCCGCCCGTCCTGCCCGTCCGGCCGTTCCCGCCGTTCCCGCCGCTCCCGTCCCATCCGCCGGGTCGGGCGCCGGCTCGGGAAGGTCGATGCCGGGGCGCGCCTGCCGCAGCAGCGCCACGGCGAAATGGTCCCAGCTCACGCTGCCGAAGCCCTCCCTCAGGAACAGGGCCCGCACCAGACCGTCGGCATCCCGGTCGACATGCAGCTGGCCCAGGCCGGCCGCCGCGCCGGCCAGCGCCGGCACCGGCAGGGACACCATGCCGCCCGGCGTCTGGCCCGGCATCTGGCCCGGCGTGAAGTGCAGCGGCAGCACCACGTGTCCATGACGACGCAGGGCCGCGGCGAGCGCCGCGTCATGCGCCGGGTCGGGCTCGGAGAGGATCAGGTCCAGGCCGACCGCGCGGCTGCCCGCGGCCGTCAGCCGGTCCAGCAGGCGGGCATGGACGTCGCGCGGCCAGGGCCATCGCCCGAGCGCCGCCAGGCTGGCGTCGTCCACGGCCACGATGACCACGTCGTCCGGGAGGGCGCGCGGCGACCAGTGGAGAAAGGCGTCCGTGACGAGCGCGTCCAGCCGCCCCACCCCCGAGGTCCCCAGCGCGCCGGCGCCAGCCACGGCCCCGATGAAGCAGGCCCACCCCAGCGCGTGGAGCCGGCGTCGGAAGCGGGCGTCGGCGAGCCAGGCGCTGCGCATCAGCGTCCGATGCGCACGGCGCCGGCGGTAGCGCCGACGGCCGCCCCGTCCTCGGTGCACAGGCCGCCCTCGCCGCTGATCAGCCGCGCCGCGCCGAAGGCGGAGCGGCGTCCGAGCGCATCGATGACCTGCAGGCGCACCGCCAGCGAGCGGCAGCCGGTGGGCAGGGTCAGGCGCGCCTCGGGCGCGTCGACCTCGACGTCGGACAGGATCCGCTCGAAACCGGTGTCCTGCGCCACCTGCACGCGGTAGCGGGCCCCCGCCGCGCCGGCCCAATGCAGGCGGTCGCCCTGCAGCGACAGCTCGGCGCCCGCGGGCGCCACCGGCAGCGGACGGATCTCCAGCCGGCTCGGGTCGCCGAACGGGCCGCGCTCCAGCGTGCCGTCCGGCTCGGGCGCCAGCGAGGCGACGCGCCAGTGGAGCACGCCGATCGGCGCCGAGGCCCACTCGAAGGCGCAGGCGGCGCCGGAGACCTGCCGCTCCAGCAGCGGACGCTCGAAGCGCGCATCGGTCGAGACCTGGAAGAGGTAGCCCTGCGCGCCCGGCACCTCGGTGCATCGCAGCGTCACGGGCGCGGGCGGCAGGACCTGGCCCTGGGCCGGTTCGCGCGCGATCGGCGCATGCGGCAGGGTCTTGATGCGCAGCCGCGCCGTGCTTTCGCGGCCGAACAGGCCGTCCGCGTCCAGCAGCCGGCCGCGGATCCGGTAGCGGCCGTCGGGCAGTACCGGCACCGACAGCGGCGGCCGGCCCTGCAGGGTGGCGACGACCCGCGTGAACGCGTCGTCATCGGCGATCTCCACGCGCACCTGCTGGTCGGCGCTCAGTTCACCGATGGGCAGCTCGCCGGGCAGGGTCTCCAGCCGCAGTTCGTCTACCCACGGCGGCGCGGGCGGCAGGGTCCGCAGCTCGGGCGAACGCCCCGCGCGCACCACGGCGCCCTCGCCGATCGAGACCGAGGTCTCCGCCGCGGTCCCGCGCGCGGCCTCCACCGCGACCCGGCCTTCGATCACGTCGGCGGCCGTCAAGCCACCCTGCGCCGGCATCGTCACGCCGAAACGGGTCCCGCGCACGCCCGCGGTCGCCAGCGGCGTCCGGACGCGAAACCGCGACCCGGGCGTCTGCGGCGACACCCGCAGGTCGATCCGGCCGCGATCGAGCTCGATCAAGGTGTTGCGCGTCTCGCGCGGCAACTCGCGCAGGCGGACCAGGCGCGCGACGGAGCCCGACTGCAGCTGCAGCAGCGAGCCATCGGCCAGCGTCACGCTGATGAAGCCCTGCGCCGGCACGGTCAGCGTCGCGGCCTCCGCGATGCGGTCGCCGATGCGCAAGGCGACGCCGTCCGCGAGCACGCCGCCGCGGACGTAGGCCACCGTGGCCGGGCTCGCCTGGCCCTTCATCAGCGCGAGCGGCAACAGCAGGCGTTGTCCGGGCTGCAGCCGCGAGGGACGCGCGATGCGGTTGAGCCGCGCCAGCTCCGGCCAGCGCGAGGGCTCTTCCAGCTGCTCCTGGGCGATGCGATAGAGCGATTCGCCGCGCTGCACGACATGGGCGACGGTGTCCGCGCCCTGCGCCCGGGCGGTCGACAGGACGCCGGCGGTCAGCAAGGCCGCGAACAGCACGCTCGAGGGGGCGCGGCTCATGCGCCGGACTCGCGGACCGGCAGGTCCCGCGTCGCGCGGGCATCGGCATCGGCATCGGGGGACGGCGCGGACGGCGGCGTGCCGGGCGCCTCGGCGTGCTCCAGCGCTTCCAGCCGGTAGCCATGGCCGTACACGGCGCCCAGTCGATAACCCTGCTCGGGCCGGAGGCCCAGCTTCAGCCGGATCGACGAGATGTGGGTGTCCAGGGTCCGCGTCGGCACCTCGTCGTCCCGTCCCCAGACGGCGTTCATCAGGTAGCTGCGGGACAGCACCCGCCCGATCTGCCGGAACAGGCAGGCGGCCAGGTCGAATTCGCGCGGCTTGAGCTCGACCGGCACGCCGTCCTTGAGCCAGTCGCGCGTGGCCGCGCGCCATTCAAAGGCGCCATGGCGCTGCACGCCGCCCTGCTCGGGATAGGCGCGACGCAGCAGGGCCAGCAGGCGCGCCTTGAGTTCGGCGCCGCGCACCGGCTTGACGATGTAGTCGTCGGCGCCCTTGGTCAGTCCCTGAACGATGTCCCGCTCCGCATCGCGATGCGTGACCATCACGATGGGCATGCCGGCGCCCTCGGCGCGCACCGTCTGCACGACCTCCACGCCGGACAGGCCGGGCAGCTCCCAGTCCACCAGCAGCAGGTCGAAGGTCTGGCGCCGCATCGCCTGCAGCAGGCTCGCGCCGTCGGCGAAACGATGGGGCACATGGCCCATCGATGCCACGGTCCTCGACAACAGCTCTAGCAGATGGATGTCGTCATCCACCACCGCGATTTGCATGAGCCCTCCCCAAGGCTGGTCAAACGGCGGCGGATTGTGCACAGAATCACGAATTTCTCATCACGCCCGGGCGATCTGCGACCGTTGGCCACAGGCATACGCCTGGCGAAGGACCGGATGTCTCTCGCGCGGCGGGCAGCGCTTCGGGCAGCGCGGCGGGCGGCGCAACCTAGCGCAGCTTCGTCGACGTCCGCTCCATCCGCGCCTTCAGGCTCTCGAGCTTGGCCGCGTACAGGCGGCGCTGCGGCTGGGTGACGCTGTACTCCTCGGCCTTGGCGAGCTCCTCGCGCACCACGTCCCACTTGCCCAGGCCGACGTTGGCCAGCGCCATCCAGAAATGGAACTCGTGGTAGTAGGCGGAGCGCGCGATCTCCTTGGCGAAGAGGTCGCGGGCATGGGCGTAGTCGCCGGCCTTCATCGCGGCGACGCCGAGGTCGAAGAACTTGAACGGCGGATAGGGCTGGATCTGCGCGAGCCGGGTCTCGAGCTGCTCCGCCTCGGCCAGCTGGCCTTGCAGGCGCAGCGCCTGAGCCAGGTTGGCCATCGCCTGCACGTTGGCCGGCTCGCGGGCCAGCACCGCGCGGAAGGCGCGCTCGGCCAGCGCCGTGTCGCCATGGCGGCGGTAGATCACGCCCAGCGTGTTCAGCGCCGCCAGCAGGCGCGGCTCGTGCAGCCACGCGGCCCGCGCGTACCAGTAGGCGCGGTCGAGCTGGGCCTGCGCCATCAGCTCCGCGGCGCGGTTGTTGAAGTACATCGCGACGATGGTGCGCTCCTCCAGCGGCATGGCGCGCTGGCGCGCGATCTGCGCGCCGGGCAGGAAGTCCACCACCAGCGAGGGCTCGTCGTTGCCGATCACGCGGAAGTCCGACTTGCGTCGGCCCAGCGCGATGTTGACGTGGCCCGAGACGACCTGCAGGTCGCCGACGCGGCTCCACTGCTCCTCGTCGTAGATCTGCCGGAACATGATGGGCATGCCGGCCTCGCGGGCGAAGACCGCCGTCATCATCGCCAGCGACAGGCAGTTGCCGGCCTTGGCGTCGAAGGCCTCGGCGGCGGTGCGCGTCGTCTCGGCGTCGTACTCGAGCTGCAGCTCGCCGCGGGTGTAGAGCGCATCCAGCAACATGTGGCGCATGTCGCGGGTCTCCGTCATCAGCGTGCCGCTGCCGGCGTTGGGCAGCCGGGCGCGCAGGAACTCGCGCATCCTGGGCGACATGGTCATCACCTGCGCCGGATCGATCACGTCGCGCGAGGGCGGGAACAGCTCGTCATGGATCAGCGGCGCGGTGTCGACCCGGGCCGCCGTCGATCCGTCGCCCACCGACGCGCAGCCGGTCAAGGTCGAGGTCAGCGCCAGGGCCGCCATCAGCGCCAGGCCGGCGCGCCGCGGCGCGCCCAGCAGCGTCGCCCGCCACCCCGGCGCGCGCGTCGGATGCACCGGATGCGCCGGATGCGCCGCTCCCCGGGAGATCCCGGATGCTGCGGGGTGGACCTTGTGGATCGCGTGGCTCGTTCCCATGACCGTCTCCGACGCGGCCTCTGACAGGGCCGCTGGCGACCATGCTAGTCCTGCCGCGCCGCGCGCGCACCTCCGTGCGACGAAGACGGGGATATGCGGCGTGAACGAGGCCCTCAGCGGCGCTCGACCACGAAGACCGTCACGCTGCGCGCCGGCACGCGGAAGGCGCCGAGCGCATCGGCCGAGGCCTCGCGGCGGATCCGCGCGTCGGCGGCCCCGGCGGCGCGCTGCACCGGATGCAGCCGCCATGGGAACCCCGCCTCGGCAGCGATCGTCAGCGCGGCCGGCGCCGCGGTGGCATTGACCACGTACAGCACCCGGTCGAAGACCGCGTCCGCGCGGCCGGCGCCGTCGAGCCGCCCGACGATCACGCCCGCTTGCTGCGCCGGCCCGGTGTTGTGGAAAACCAGCCGCCGCGCGATCTCGCTCGGCTCGCTCAGCCGGAACAGCGGGGTGCTGGCGCGCAGGCGCAACTGGTCGAGGAACACGCGGCGCGTCCAGTCGATCACCGCCGGCCCCGGCTTGATCGCGGGATCGGCCAGCAGCGGACGCAGCAGCGCGAAGTCCGCGCCGTTGTCCCGCGCGGGCGGCAGGCCGGCGCCGAAGCCGTTGTCCCGGCCGGTCCAGTCGAGCCGGTTGAACCAGTCCCCCGAGTCGTAGCTGTTGCGGTCCATCGACTTGGACCGCAGCAACTCCCCGCCGGCATGGAAATACGCGATCCCCTGGCTCAGCGCGTTGATGCCCAGGGCGACGGCCTGGGTGCGGGCGCGGTCCTCGGCGCTGGTGGCGCGCGGCAGCTTCAGCACCAGGGCGTCGAACAGCGTCTGGTTGTCGTGGTTCTCGACGTAGTTGACGACCTCGGCCGGCACCGACGCATAACCGGCCGGCTGGTCGCCGTAGGGCAGGCGCTCGCCGGTGACGAGCCGGCCGTCGGCGGTCGCTAGCGGGAAGCCGCGCAGCGTGCCCGCCATCGCCAGCTTCAGCAGGTCGCCCTGGCGCAGCAGTTCCTCGCGGCGTGCGGTGTCGTCAGCGGGCGCGGGCACGAGGAACCCGGGTCGGCGCATCGAGGTCGCCGCGTCGTCGCCCGCCGCGCCGCCGCGCACCGCGTCGCGGCCGCGGTCGCTGAAGGTGCCGATGCCCGTGCCGTTCAGCGACAACTGCGAGGCCTGCACGAAGCGCGCGCCGTTGGCGACCTCGCCGAAGTTCCAGCCCTCGCCGATCAGCTGCACCTCCCGGCCGAGCTCGCGCTTGAGCCGCGCCTGCAGGCGCTCCATCACGGCGCGCGGCTGATGGCCCATCAGGTCGAAGCGGAAGGACGCGATCCTGTACTCCCGCGCCCACAGCAGCACCGAGTCGATGAGCAGCTTGCCCATCATCCGGTGCTCGGTGGCGGTGTTGTCGCAGCAGGTCGAGCGCTCGACACCCCCCCGCGCGTCCAGCCGCTGGTAGTAGCCGGGGACGATGCGGTCCAGCACCGAATGCGGCTGCTGCCCCGCGGCCGTCGTGTGGTTGTAGACGACGTCCATGCCCACGCGCAGTCCGGCCGCATGCAGGCCCATCACCATCGCGCGCAGCTCGCGCACGCGGACCGCGCCGTCGTTCGCGTCGCTGGCGAAGCTGCCCTCCGGCGCGCTGTAGTGGTAGGGGTCGTAGCCCCAGTTGAAGCAGTCGGCATCGGCGACCGCCATGACGGCGGCCTGCTGCGCATCGCTGTCGGGCGCGGCCGCCGGCACGCGCGGAACCGCGCAGCCGCGCTCGGGCACGGTGGCCAGGTCGAAGACCGGCAGCAGGTGCACGTCGGTCAGGCCGGCGCGGCTCAGCGCGCGCAAATGGCGCATGCCGGCCGAGTCGCTCCGCGTGAACGCGAGGTACTTGCCGCGCTGCGCCGCGGGGACGGTCGGGTCGTCGCGCGAGAAGTCGCGCACATGCAGCTCGTAGACGACCATGTCGGTCGTCGCTTTCACCCGGTCGGGGATGCGGCTGGCTGCCCAGCCACGCGGCTGCAGCCGGGGCTCGGACAGGTCGGCGACATAGGCGCGCGCCGAGTCGGCCGAGAGGCTGACCGCATAGGGATCGGTCACCAGGTTGCGGACCCGGCCGACGCCGGGCACGAAGACCTCGACGAGGTAGCGGTAGTACGCGCCGCTGCGCACGCCGGTCCGGGCGGCGGACCAGATGCCGGTGAGCTCGTCGCGCGTCATCGGCAGGCGGGCACGGGCGGCGCTGTCGGGGCCGTCGTGGAGGCAGAGCTCGACGCGATCGGCGGTCGGCGCCCACAGCTTGAAGCTGGCGCCAGCCGGCGTCAGCGAGACGCCCAGCGCGCGCTCGTCCTCCGCGGCGGCATGGCGCACGTCGAGCGCCCGGGCCGTCTGCGCCGGGCTCCAGCGCAGCACGCGGCCCTGGTCGTCCTCCACGGTGATCAGCGTCTGGCCGCGATGCAGCGCGCGCCGGTCGACGGAGGGATCGATGGTGAAGTCCAGGCCCGCGCCCAGGTAGGCGCTCTGCGCGGCGATCTCGGCGTCTGGCGCGTCCTTCGCCGGTTCGAGGGCGCCGCTGAGATCGCTGCCAGTGAGGCGCCCGTCGACCACATCGAGCGCGCCTTCGGCCGAGTGATGGAAGCGCACGACCTGCCCCGCGCCCAGCGTCAGCCCCGGCCAACGCAGCCGGCGGTCATCGAGCCAGACCGGCTGCGGCGCGTCCGTCGTCGCCGTGAGCGTGGGCGCTTGCGCGCGCAGCAGGGTCACCGGTCCGGCATCGCAGGCGGCGAGTGCCGGGCCCGACGCCGCGTCGGGCGATCCCATCGGAGACGCCCAAGCGGGCAGCGTCGCCAGGCCGCTCAGGATCACGGCCGCCATACGCGACCGGAGACCGGAGCGGAAACCGGACCGAGGACGGGAACAGGGACGGCACCACGGAAGGCACGGGGTCGGACGAACGCCCATCGGATCTCCATCGAACTGTTGTTTTTTGATCCGAGGCCATCCCGAGGGCTGGCAGCGGGTTCGGTTTTGGATGGTAGCAAAACTACATATCAGGAGGATCAGGACTTCCCATCACTACTCAATCCTTCTATGCTGCGCCGCAGCGGTATTCAAAGAGCTCACAACCGCCTCACCGAGATTTGTACTTTTGCTACAAACCCAAAGATCAGGAGACCGCGAGATGACGCCTCGCCCCCTCGCCTTCGCCGCCGCCCTGGCGACGCTGGCCTTGCTCACGGCGACCGGCGCCGGCGCCACGCCCGTCGCGCCGGTGGACCTGTCGCCGGTGCCGGAGCGGCTGGGCCGCAGCGCGCTGCCGGAGGGCTGGCAGCACGGGCCGTTCATCGAGATCTTCGTGCGTGGCTTCCAGGACAGCGACGGCGATGGCATCGGTGACCTGCGCGGCGTGACGCAGCGGCTGGACTACCTGAAGGACCTGGGGGTCAAGGGCCTCTGGCTGATGCCGATCACCGCCAGCGCCGACCACGACCATGGCTACGCCACCACGGACTACCGCGCGATCGAGCCGCAGTACGGCACGCTGGCCGACTTCGACGAACTGATCCGCGAGGCCCACCGGCGCGGCATCGGCGTGGTCATGGACAACGTGATCAACCACGGCGCGCGGGAGCATCCGCTGTTCCAGGCCGCGGCCGCCGATCCGGCCAGTCCGTGGCGCGACTGGTTCGTGTGGAGCCCCCAGCCGCTGGCCGAGCTGGCGGACTGGGACATCTGGGGCCACACGCCGTGGTACCTGCCCGGCGAGCAGGTGCCCGAGCTGCCCGACCCGCCCGAAGGCGCCAGCGCGCCCAAGCCGGCCAAGCCCCCCAAGCCGACCTCGACGCCCCTGGCGCCGGCCGGCTCGCCGCGCTACTTCGCGACCTTCGGTCCCGACATGCCCGACTTCAACATGCGCAATCCGGCGGTGGTGAAGTACCACGCGGACAGCCTGCGCTTCTGGCTCAACCGCGGCCTGGACGGCTACCGCCTGGACGCGGTGCCGCACCTGATCGAGAACAGCGCCAGGGACTGGAACGACCAGCCGGAGAGCCGCGCGCTCACCGGCGACTTCGCGCGGCTGATCAAGCGTTATCCGCATCGCTTCGTCGTCTGCGAGGCGACGGCCGAGCCCAAGGTCTACACCCGGCCGGAGATCTGCGGCAGCGCCTTCGCCTTCGGGCTGGAGCGCGCGGTGATCGATGCGGCCAAGGGCGGCGATGGCGCCGACGAGGCGGTCGCCCGGGTCGCGCGTTTCTTCACCGAGTCGCCGCTGTCGATGGCGACGATGCTGAGCAACCACGACATCTTCGCGGGCCGTCGACCCTGGGACCAGTTCCAGGGCGACGAGGCGCGCTACAAGCTCGCCGCCGCCACCTACCTGCTGCTGCCCGGCACGCCCTTCCTCTACTACGGCGAGGAGATCGGCCAGGCCGGTGTCGCGGGCCTGCCGGGCGACGCGCCGCTGCGCGCGCCCATGAGCTGGACCGGCGACGTGCGCGGATTCAGCTCCGGCACGCCCTTCCGGCCGGCGGCGCCCAACATCGCCACGCACAACGCGCAGGCGCAGGCGGCCGATCCGCGCTCGCTGCTGAACTTCTACAAGGCGATGCTGGCGCTGCGCAACACGCAGCCGGCGCTGGCGCGCGGCAGCTACGAAGCGCCGCTGGCGCAGGGCCGCGTGCTGAGCTTCCAGCGCGCGTACCGGGGCGAGCGCGTGCTCGTCGTCATCAACTACGGCCAGGAGGCGGCCCAGGTCACGCTCGCCGGCCTGAGCGCGAAACGCCCGCTGCGCCGGCTCCATCCGACCGCCTCCACGCCGGAGCGGCCGCCGATGCCAGCGCCCCGCGTCGACGCCACCGGCCGCCTGACGCTGACCGCGGCACCGCTGTCGGTGCAGGTCTTCCGTCTGCGCTGAAGGACGGGCACGATGATCGCTCCGACCCGTCCCGCCGCACCTCTTGCCTCCTTCCTCGCCTCCCTCCTCCCCCTCGCCTTGAGCCTGCTTGCCATGACGCACACTCCCGCCGCCGCCGCGACGGCCGCTCCCGTCTCCATCCCCGCCACCGTCACGCTCGATCACGTCGAGCCGCCGGACTGGTGGGTCGGCATGAAGTCCCCCGAGCTGCAGGTGATGCTGCACGGCGCCGGCATCGGTGCGCTGCAGGTCGCGCTCGTGCCGGCGCCCGGCGTGACGTTGGTCGGCACGCGGCGGGGCGACAGCCCCAACTACCTGTTCGTCGACCTGCGCATCGCGCCCACCGCGCAGCCGGGCACGCTGACGCTGCAGCTCCAGCAGGAGGGTCGGACCGTCCTGGAGCACCGCTACCCGCTGCGCGCCCGCGCGCCCGGTTCGGCGCAGCGCGAGAGCTTCGGCCCGAAGGATGCGATCTACCTGGTGGTGCCGGACCGCTTCGCCAACGGCGACCCGCGCAACGACGAGGTGCCCGGCATGGCCGAAGGCCTGCGGCGCGACGATCCGGGTGGTCGGCACGGCGGGGACCTCGCCGGGCTGACGGCGCACCTCGACTACATCGCGGGCATGGGCTTCACGATGCTGTGGCCGACGCCGCTGTCCGAGAACAACAGCCCGAAGTGGAGCTACCACGGTTATGCGGCGACCGACTTCTACAAGGTCGATCCGCGTTTCGGCACCAATGCCGACTTCATGCGCCTGGCGACGGAAGCGAAGCGCCACGGCCTGGGGCTGATCCAGGACATCGTGCTGAACCACATCGGCGTGCACCACTGGTGGATGGCCGACCTGCCGACGGCGGACTGGGTCAACGTCTGGCCGCGCTACACCGAGACGCATCACGCGCGCATGTCGCTGCAGGATCCCTACGCGGCGCCGAGCGACCGCAAGCGCTTCAGCGACGGCTGGTTCACGCCGGACATGCCCGACCTCAACCAGCGCCAGCCGCTGGTGGCGACCTACCTCACGCAGATGAGCCTGTGGTGGATCGAGAGCGCGGGGCTGGCGGGCGTGCGCACCGACACCTACAGCTACTCGGACAAGGACTTCCTGGCCGCCTGGTCGCGCCGCCTGAAGGACGAGTATCCGAAGCTGAACATCGTCGGCGAGGAATGGAGCCCGCATCCCGCGGTGGTGTCGTACTGGCAGGCCGGCAAGCGCAACCACGATGGCTACGTGTCGTCGCTGCCGAGCCTGATGGACTTCCCGATGCAGGAAGCCATCCTGGCCGGCCTGAACCAGGCCGACTCGCACGATGGCGGCTTCACGCGGCTGTACGAGGGCCTGGCGCACGATTTCGTCTATCCGGACCCAGCCAACCTGGTGCTCTTCGAGGGCAACCACGACACGCCGCGCCTGTACAGCATGCTGCACGAGGACCTGGACCTGACGAAGATGGCCTGGGCCTTCCTGAGCGTGGTGCGCCGCATTCCGCAGTTCTATTACGGCACCGAGATCCTGATGACCAGCCCGCGCCACCGCGACGACGGCGCGGCCCGGGCGGACTTCCCCGGCGGCTGGGCCGGCGACGCGGTCAACGCCTTCACCGGCGCGGGCCTGAGCGAGCGCCAGGCCGGCGCGCAGGCCTGGCTGAAGCGGCTGCTGAACTGGCGCAAGTCGGAGCGGCTGGTCCACGAGGGTGCGCTGATGCAGTACGCGCCGCTGAACGAGGCCTATGTGCTGTTCCGCTACGACGCGGCGAAGGGCCTGGGCGGCAAGCGGCTGATGCTGGTGCTGAACAAGGCGCGCGAGGCGCGGGAGCTGGACCTGACGCGCTTCACCGAGATGCTGCGCGGCGGCGAGACCGCCACCGACGTCATGACCGGGCAGAAGGCGACGCTGGGCGCGTCGCTCAGCCTGCCGGCGCGGTCGGTGACGCTGCTGTCGATCGAGTGATCGGGGCCGGGCGCGACACGCCGCGCCCGACATCGCCAGCGGACGGGTTCAGTCCCGCTCGCTGCACAGCGCGCCGAGCACCAGTCCACCGGCAAGCGCCAGGTAGACGATGCCCAGCCGGCGCGGCGTGAGCCGGGCCTCGAAGCCCGGCGTCAGGCGCCGGGGCACGAGCAGGTAGTCGGTGACCACCGCGGCGCCGGTCAGGATGACCGCGTCGGTGGCCGCGTTGAGCGGCGTCGGCCGCCGATGCCAGCCGCGCATCAGCGCGTAGATCCCGCCCCAGAACAAGGCCGAGGCGACGTGCGTCGCGACGCCGATGCCGGTATGGCGCAGGTTGCAGGCGTCGGACTCGAGCGCCTCGTCGCCCCAGAGCCAATGGCTGGGCGCGTTGAGGCCCGCCACCGCGCGATGGCCGCCGGCGCGGCTGCCCCAGGCCACGGCCGCGGCGGAGAGCAAGCCGGAAGCGAGTCCGGCGATCAGCGATTCGCGGATGAGATCGGTGGTGCGAAGGCTGCGAGGCGAGAAATGGTGCATGAGGCTCTCCGGCAAGCGGCTGGGACGGGTGTGGCCCTGGGCGGGCAAGGCGGGCTCCCGCGCCGAGCGGCCATGGCGGCATGCCGGGTGGTCAGAATTGCATCCGGCGCGCGTCCGCAGAGGCACTCCGGGACGTCATCGAACCGATGCGGCCGCGGGCGTGACCGACGCGCCCATGTGGATGGACCTCGTAAGACGGCTGGGATTCGCCGCGGCGATCGGTGCCGCGTCGGATGCGCTGGCGATCAGCATTGAGCGGGATGGCTCCGAGCTCTGGATACGTGACGGCATGCTCGATGACGCGGCCGTCGAGCGGATCGACGACGCCTTGCGGCGCCGCCCCGGCATCGACGCGATCCATCTGAAGGACCTGCGCGGCGGCCGGCCCATCAGGACGCGGCTCGCCCTGCATGCGGCATTCGTGTTCAGGCGCGTGGAGGTGCATGGCCTCTGCGAGGCGGCCTGCGCCCACCTCGCGCTCACGGCGCGGTCGACCGGCCTTCACCCGCAGGCCACGCTGATCCTTCAGGATCCGCCCGCGTTCATCGACTGGGAAGGCCTGGAGATGACCCGCTTCAAGGACGTCGAGTGGCTGTCCGTCCGGCTGCCCACCCTGCCTCGCGCCGTCATCGAGCGCGTGCTCCTGGCACGCTGGCCGCGCGTGCCGCAGTTGATCCTGCGCCCACGGCGCCCACCCACCGACCTCATCGATGTCAGCTTCTGCGATCCGTCACCGGATCGCTGCCTCCCGCTCGCGCCCATCGGACCCGGGGCCTCTTCGCTGACGCCGCTGCCCGGGACCTTCCCCGATCGTCGATAGGCGCCCCTCAGGCGCAGAATCCACCGAGACCTCATCGCCCTGGAGCCTGCCCATGCGCCGTGTGCCGCCTGCCCTGCTGTCCTTGCTCGTCGTGCTGGCGCTGTCGCCGGCGTGGTCCGGCGGCGCCCTCGCGGCCGACTACACCGGCCCGCTCTTCGACGCGCACCTCCACTACAACGAGGAAGCCTGGAACGGTCGCGACGGTCCGCATCCGCCGGCCGACGTGCTCGCGCGGATGCAGCGCAACGGCGTGAAGGCCATCCTCTCCAACTCGCGTCCGAACGACGGCACGCGCGCCCTCGCCGGGTTGCCGGAGACCCGCGCCGCCGGCGTCACCGTCGTGCCCTTCATCCGGCTCTATCGCAACCGCGCCGACTACGACAACTGGTTCCGCGATCCCAGCATCTACCGCATGGTCCAGGAGGAACTCGCGCGCGGCACCGCGGCCGGGCCGTATCGCGGCCTCGGCGAGTTCCACCTCTACGACAGCGCCAACGCGCGCGGTCCCGTCGCGCGCCAGTTGATGGCGCTGGCCGAAGAGAAGTCGCTCGTGGTGCTCGCCCATGTGGACGACGAGGCGATCGAGCTGCTGATGGCCGCCACGCCGAGCCAGGGACGCGAGCTCCGCCTGATCTGGGCCCACACCGGCATCAACGGCACCCCGATCGAGCGCGTCCAGGCCCTGCTCGCGAAGTACCCGCGACTGATGGGCGAGCTGTCCTACCGCCCCGGTCTCACCTGCGACGACGGCAAGCTCTGCCCCGACTGGCGCGCGCTGATCGAGCGCCATCCCGATCGCTTCCTGGTCGGCTCCGACACCTGGGTCAACCAGCGCTGGCAGCACTACGACGCCACCATGCAGGGCTACCGCGCCTGGCTCGGCGAGCTGCCCACCGACATCGCCCGGCGCATCGCCTGGGGCAACGCGGCCAGGCTGTTCGGGTTGCCGCTCTGAGCGGCGCTCCAGCGCCCCGGCGCCGCGTCATCGTCGCTTCAGCGCGCCCTCACCGCCCTCGCCTCCCTTGCTGCCGCTCCGTCACACGTAGCAGCTGCAGCCCAGCGCGCCCCAGAACGCCTGCGCCGCCGAGGCATCGCTCGCCGCGCTCGCGACCGCCGTGTGGTCGTGGCCATGGACCCCGCACTGGCTGGCGCAACCGCACATCGCGGCGTACTGGTAGCGGCGCTCGGCATCGCTCATCGCGGACGTCGACGACTTGCGCGCCTGGTAACCGCCGTAGCGGCGCACCGGCGACCAGTCCGGCATCGCCGGCGGCAAGGGCGGCGCCAGCGACGCGTAAGCGCCGCTGCCATGCACCGGCTTGCCCGCCACCACCGTCAGCACCGAGGTGATGTCCTGGATCTGGTCCTCCGGCACGGTGAGGAAATCGCGGTCCAGCACCGCCAGGTCGCCGAAGGCGCCCGCCTTCAGCACGCCCTTCTTCCCCGTCTCGTGCGAGAACCACGCCCCGTCCGCCGTCATCAGCCGTAGCGCGGCGATGCGCTCCAGCCGCCGTTCCTCCGGATAGAGCACCGTGCCGCCGATGGTGCGACCCGACACCAGCCAATACAGCGCCTGCCACGGGTTGTAGCTGTTCACCCGCGTCGCATCGGTGCCCAGCGACACCGGCAGGCCCATCTCCAGCATGCGCTTGACCGGCGGCGTCTCCGCCGTCGCCTTCAGCCCGTAGCGGCGGATGAAGTACTCGCCCTGCATCGACATCCGGTTCTGCACCGCGATGCCGCCGCCCAGCTTGCGGATCCGCTCCAGGTTGCGCGGCGTCACCGTCTCGCAGTGGTCGAAGAACCAGCCGAGCCGGTCGATCGGATGATCGCGATGGACCTTCTCGAAGACATCCAGCGCGCGCGACACCGTCTCGTCGTAGGTCGCATGCATGCGCCAGGGCCAGCCGTTGCCCGCCAGGAAACGCACCACGCCCTCGAGGTCGCTTTCCATCGCTGCCGGCATCTCGGGCCGCGGCACGAGGAAGTCCTCGAAGTCCGCCGCGCTGAAGGCGAGCATCTCGCCCGCGCCATTGAGCTTGTAGAAGTCGCTGCCGTCGCCGGGCCGGCCGGTCTTCGCCCAGCGCTGAAAGTCGGCCAGCTCCTGCTTCGCCTTCTGCGGGAACAGGTTGTAGGCGATGCGCACCGTCAGCCGGCCCTCCTTGGCGAGCCGGTCGATGATCCCGTAGTCATCGGGATAGTTCTGGAAGCCGCCGCCGGCGTCGCCCACCGAGGTCACGCCCAGCCGGTTCTCCTCGCGCATGAAGTGCAGCGTCGAGTTGAGCTGCTGCTCCGGATCGAGCTTGGGCCCCAGGTTCAGCGTGTTGTAGAGGATGAAGGCGTTGGGCTCGGCCAGCAGCAGCCCGGTGGGCTCGCCGCGCGCGTCGCGCTCGATGATCGCGCCCGCGGGCTGCGGCGTGTCCTTGGTGTAGCCGACCGCGCGCAGCGCCGCGCGGTTCAGGAAGGCCATGTTGTAGAGGTTGAGCACGAACACCGGCGTGTCCGGCGCCGCGGCATTGAGCTCCGCCAGTGTCGGCATGCGCTTCTCGTCGAACTGGAATTCGTTCCAGCCGCCGACCACCCGCACCCACTGCGGCGCGGGCGTGCGCGCCGCCTGGTCCTTGAGCATCTGCAGCGCCGCGCCCAGCGAGCGCACGCCGTCCCAGCGCAGCTCCATGTTGAAGTTGAGGCCGCCGCGGATGATGTGCATGTGCGAGTCGGTCAGCCCCGGGATCACGCGGCGCTTCTCCACGTCGACCACCCGGGTCCTGTGGCCGGCGAGCTTGGCGATCTCCGCGTCGCCGCCCACCGCCATCACCACGCCGTCGCGCAGCGCGATCGCGCTCGCCTCGGGCCGCGCCGGGTCCATCGTCGTGATGCGACCGTTGCGCAGGATCAGCTCCGGCGCTCCGCCCGCGGCGGATTGCGCGAGCACCGGCCCGGCCATCACGCTCAGGCCCAGCGCGGCGGCGGCCTCCATGAAGTCGCGGCGATTGCCCTGCGGCGCGTCCTCGCGGCCGGTGCGGATCAGGTCGGTGAACATGGCGGCTCCTGTCGAATGAACCCGCCGATTCTTCGCCCGAATGCCGGATCCGGCTTCTCCCAAAGTGGGGACACCGGACTGTGGCCGGTGTCGTCGCTGCCGTCGCTGCCGTCCGGGTATCAGGGCCGGTCGCGCCCCACCACCCGCGTCTCCAGCGGCCGGACCTGGTAGTCCGGCTCGAAGCGGCAGGTCGATCCGAGCGTCACGCGCGCCTTCTCGCAACCGGCGGCGATCGATGCGGGCGTCGGCTTGCGGCCTTGCGTCGCCCAGCTCGACAGCGCCTCCATCAGCGCCGCATAGGTCGCGTCGCTCAGATAGCTGTGATCCTTGTCGCCGGTGAAGGTCTGCACCAGCGCATCGCCGCGTCCCGCCACCGCCATCGTGCGGCCGAAACTCTCCTGCAGCTCGACCATCGCCGTCGGGTCGTGGATCGCATGCACCGTCAGCACCGGCACCGGGATCTTCCCGTCGAGGTCCGCGTCCGCCGCCAGCATCGCCACCGCCTTCGGATCCGCCGCGTAGCGCTGCACGCCTGCGTTCAGCGCCGCGTCGTCGCTCGATCCGGCGTACACCGCGCCCACGTTGCCGAAGGGACTGGCACCGCCGGTGCGCTTGAACGTGATGTCCTGGAAGTGCCAGGTGGCCCAGTTCAAGTGCGACAGGATGCTGCGCTCGGGGATGTGGACCACGTCCACGAGGGTCTTGATCTTCGCGGCCTGCTCGGGCGAGCGCTCCGCCGCGGGCTTGTTCAAACCCAGGCAGTCGTTCACGCGACTGGCGAGGTCGGCCTGTTTCATCGTCGAGGCGAGCGGCAGCCCGATGTTCAGCGGGTACTGCGGCTCGCTGGGCAGCGGATGGTTGCGGCAGAGGTATTGGTAGACGACGCGCAGGTCGAGCCGGAAGTCGTAGCTGCGGGTGCCGCCACCCAGCACGCCGGAGCTCAGCAGCACCGCGTCGTAGGGCTTGCCGTCGACGAAGCGCTCCGCGCCCTTGGCCGCGACGCTGGCGCCCCAAGACTGGCCGTGCAGGTAGACGTGTTTCGGCTTGGCCACCTTGTCGATGAACAGGCGTCGCAGCCGTTCGTTGTCCTGCGCCGCGGCCGTCACCGCGACACCGCCCTGCCGGTAGCTCGACGCGGCGAGCGCATAGCCCAGCCTCGGCATGATCGACCAGCGCTCGATGTCCTCGACGACCCGCTTGGCCGTCGGCGCGCCGAGGAAAGGTCCACCGTGCGCGTGCACCACCAGGTCGCCGTTCCAGGCCTTGGGCATCACGATCATGTAGAACGCGCCCGCGCTGTCCTGGCCCGCCAGGCAGCGCGCGCCCTCGCCGACTCCGGACGGACAGGTCGCCGGCGCCGGCGCGGACTCGGCCGCCATGTCGAAGGCCTTGTCCTGCGCATCCTGCGCCGCCTTGGCGTCCTTCGCGACGGCCACCGGCGCCGCGGCCGCCAGACCGAGCACGAGCGCCGTCATCATCGGTGTGGTCGACCAGCGCCGGCGCCACCGCAGCATCCCCACCAGCGCCACGCCCAGCGCGGCCAGCGCGAAGGAGCCGGGCTCCGGCACCGCGGCGACGAAGCCGAGCTGCTCGCTCGCCACGCGCTGCAGCAGCACCGCGTCGCGCGCGCTGATGCCCAGGTCCCGGGCCGCGATCTCGCCCAGGCCCAGCACCGACGGATCGACGCCGGTGATCGTGCCGAACAGCGTCAGCGCGCTCAGGTAGGAGCCGTACTTGCTCGCATGGGTGCCGTCGTCGAACCACAGGTCCAGCAGCCCGTCGCTCGCCGCGGTCGAGGCGTACATGTCGGGCGTCGCGATGCCGGCGGCGATCGCCCGCATGAAGGCCTCACCCACCGCCGCGACGCCGGCGATGCCGCCCGAGCCATCGGCGCCCGCCATCAGCGCCGCCGCGGCGTAGGCCTGTCGCAGATCCTCGGTCATCGCCTGCAGCGACGGATAGAACGACGACGCCGGCTGCCCGGTGGGCGTCACCGCGCCGGTGATCTCGTCGGTCACCGTGGTGCTGGACGCGTTGACCAGGTTGGGCCGCGCCCAGGTCTGGTAGAGGTAGACGTCGGCGTCCGCGTTCGCATGCGCGTTCGCGCCGACGGTGCGCAGCAGCGAGCAAGTCCCGGTGGACGCGCCGGTGATCTCGGCGCACTTCGCGTTGGTGCCGCCGATGAGGTCGCGCTCGCGGTAGCTCAGCGCGTTGCCCTGGTGGACCCAGTTCTCGATCAGATTCGTGTAGGTGTTGAAGTAGGCCGGGTTGGACGCCAGCCCCGGCTGCTTCGTCAGCGGCTCGTCGCTCTGCTCCTGCAGCACGACCTTGTCCCAGGCCTGCGAGCCGATGTTGCCCCGCAGGTCCCAGCCGGCGCTGTTGGTGTTGAGGAACTGCCCGCGCAGCGAGGCCGCGTTGCGCGCCGAGATCGACACGTCGTAGTCCAGGCCGACCTGCACGGTGAACTGCTTGAAGATGCCCGCCACGCCGCCCCAGGGATGGGGCTCGAAGCTGTTGGCACCGCTCGGGTTGGTCGCGTACATGGACGCGGTGAGGTCGTGCACCTGGGCGGCGTTGTAGCTCATCACCGGGTCGACGCGCCCGAAGGTGTAGCTGTTGCCGACGAACAGGATCTTCGTGGCCTCGGCGCGCGCGCCGGACGACGCCAGCGCGGCGGCCGCGAGCGCGACCGCGCCGGCCAGGCGGCAGGAAAACTTCGTCATGGTGGACGGCATGGTCGTGCTCCTTCGTTGCTGGAGATTGAAGCGCGCGTCAGAAGCTGTGGCGGACGCCGGCCTCGAAGCCGCCGCTGTCGCCGCCAGGCTGCGTCGTGGCCAGGCCGACGTTGAAGCGCGTGCCACGGCCCTTGTTGTCGACCTTCGCTAGGTTGGTGTACAGCGCGGTGCGCTTGGACAGGTCGTGCACGTAGCCGATGGCGATGTGCGTGGCGTCGCTCGCGACGTTCCTCGCCTTGAGCCAGGTGTAGGCGAAGCGGAGCTCGCCCTGCGGCCACAGCTGCCACTGCGTGCCCAGCATCGTCGCCGTGGTGCGGGAGATGCCGACCTCGTTGCGGCCCCACAGCGCCATCAGCCTGGCCGGCCCCCACTGGTAGGACAGGCCGACGTTGCTCTGCGTGTAGTCGCCGGTGGCGTAGCGGGTCTTGGAGATCGCCGCCGAGGTGTTGAAGGTCTCGTTGCGCCACCCGATGCGCAGGCCGGTGAGTTGGCCGTCCTTGCGCGTCGGGCCGGCGCCCTGCTCGCCCAGCGCCAGCATCGCGTGGCCGTAGAAGCCGTTGATGCCCGAGGGCGTGAAGTAGCCGATCGAATTGGAGGCGCGCACATTGGTGCGGGCCGTCGTGCCGTTGGCGGGGACCGGGTAGAACAGGATCCCCGAACTGCCAACGCCGTTCGTGCCGAACGGATGCATCGAGGTGGTCAGGTTGCCGAACGACGGCACGTAGTCGCGGCCCAGCCGCAGCTCGCCCCACGGGCCCGAGACCTGCACCGTGGCGCGTCGCCCCCAGGTCAGGCCGCCGCTGACCGAGTCCTTGTTGTTGGTGCTGGTGGCGCCGCTGGTGCCGTCGTCGACGGACACCGCCGACTCCAGCCAGAAGCCCACCTTGAGCCCGCCGCCCAGGTCCTCGGTGCCGCGCACGCCGAAGCGGCTGGAGGTGTTGCCGTCGCTGTTGACCAGATGGCGCGTGTCGGTCCCGCTGGCCTTCAGCGCCTGCACGCCGATGTCCATCAGGCCGAACAGCTGCACGCTGGAGGCGGCCTGCGCCTGCGCGCCGGCGGCGGCCAGCAGGCCCAGGCCGATCGCCGCGGCCTGGGCGATGGGGGTGGTGGCGGTGGTGGCGAGGGACCGGGCGCGCGCGCGCCTCGAATGCGTGGTCGTTGCCTTCAACGTTGTCTCCGTCTCGTGTCGTTGTTGTCGTGTCCTCGTCGGGACCGTTCGTCGTACTGACCGCCGGACCGTCCTCGGACGGTGCTTGGATCGCTGTCTCGCTGTCGCTGCGTCGGTATCCGGGGCGGACCTTAGTGACGGTGCTCCATAGCGTCAAATACACTGATTCGCGATATCCGAGACGTTTTGAATATGAGGCCTACGTAGCGCCCGCAGCCCCGGAGACACGCAGCCATGGACCTCCGACACCTGCGCTATTTCGTGACGGTCGCCGAGACCGGCCACATGACGCGCGCCGCGGCGCTGCTCGGGATGCAGCAGCCGCCGCTGAGCCAGCAGATCAAGACGCTGGAGCAGGAACTGGGCATCGCCCTGCTCCATCGCCATCCCAAGGGCGTGAGCCTGACCGATGGCGGCCGGCAGTTCCTCGACGAGGCCCGGCGACTGCTGCGCGACTACCACGACATGCGCGACCGCATGGAGCGCCTGGCCAGCGGCCAGCACGGGCTGCTGGCGATCGGCTTCACCAGCTCGGCCGCGGCGCATGCCTACACCCCGGCGGTGCTGCGCGCCTGCCGGGGCGAGCATCCCGGCATCGCGCTGTCGATGACCGAGAACAATGCCGCCGGCCTGATCGACGCGATCGTGAAAACGCGGCTGCATGGCGGCTTCCTGCGTGTGCCGGTGGCGCGGCCGGAGGGCGTCAGCTTCGAGACGCTGCTGACCGAGCCCGCGTTGCTGGCCGTGCCGCTGGACCACCGGCTCGCGGCGGTGCCGCGCGCGGCCACGACGCCGGTGCCGCTGGCCGAGCTGGAGGACGAGGACCTGATCCTGGTGCGGCGCCCCGGCGCGCCCGGCCTGTACGCCAACCTGCTGGCGCTGTGCGAGCGCGACGGCGTGCGGCCGCGCAGCTTCGTCGAGGTCGACCGGATGATGATGAACCTCAACCTGGTCGCCGCAGGCGCCGGGATCACGGTGGTGCCGGCCTCGATGCGGGGCGTGCATGCGCATTCCATCGTGTACCGGCCGATGGAGAAGCAGGCGCGGCTCGAGGCCCCGCTGACGCTGGCCTACCGGACCCACGACCAGGACGGGCCGATGGCCACCTTCCTCGCGCTGGCGCGGCGCATCGCGATGGAGCACCGCGATGCGTAGGCGCGGGTGGGTGATCGGGCACGGCGCGGCGCTCGTGGGTGTGGCCGGACTGCCTGCATTCACCGCGGGCGTATACGCGCAGGGCTCGACCGCCGCCGAGCCGTGGCCGTCGCGCGCCCTGCACCTGATCGTGGCCTACCCGCCCGGCGGCGTCAGCGACGAGACCGCGCGCGCGCTCGCCCAGTTCATGGGCGCGCGCCTGAAGGTGCCGGTGATCGTCGAGAACCGCGCCGGCGCCGGCGGCCTGACCGCGCTGGAGTCACTGGCCCGCGCCGCGCCCGACGGCCACACGCTGGCGTACTGCGCGATCTCGCCACTGGTCTTCGGGCCGCCGGACCCGGCCTCCGCCGCCAGCGGCCGCGGCGACGCCCCGCCGCGGGACGTCGTGCCGGTCGTCAGCCTCATGGACACGCCGGTGCTGGTGCTGGCGCATCCGTCGTTCAAGCCCCGGGATTTCCCCGCGATGCTCGCCGCCGCGCGGGCCGCGCCGGGGCGGCTGCGCTGGGCCACCTCGGGCCACGCGACGGTGGGCCACATGGTGCTCGCGCAGGTGCGCGCCGCGGCCGGCGTCGACATCATCCACGTGCCCTACAAGGGCGGCGGCCAGCAGCTGACCGATGCGATCGGCGGCCAGTTCGAGCTGCTGTCCTCCAACGTCGCCGCGCAGCAGCTGCAGCTGGTGCGCCAGGGCCGGTTGAAGGCGCTGGCCATCGGCTCGCCGGTGCGGCTGCCGGTGCTGCCCGAGGTGCCGACGCTGGCCGAGCTCGGCTTCCCCGAAGCCAACCTGGTTTCGACCTTCGGCCTGTTCGCGCCGCGAGGCGTGCCCGAGGAGCGGCTGCGCCGCCTCAACGCGCTGGTCAACGACGCCCTGCGCCAGCCCGAACTGCGCGCGCGGATGCTGGAGGTCAGCAACCTGCCCACCGGCGGCAGCGCCGCCGACTTCGCCGCGCGCATCGCCAAGGAACGCGAGCGGGCGCTGCGCGTGCCGCCCGATTGATTGATTGAACGCGGCGCCCGTGGCGTTCAGTCCAGCCTCGCGAGGACCTCCTCCGCGATCGCGAGCGCGCTGGTGAGTCCCGGCGACTCGATGCCCATCAGGTTCACCAGGCCCGGCACGCCGTGCTGCGCGGGGCCGTCGATGCGGAAGTCCGGCGCGGGTTCGTGCGGCGCATGGATCTTGGGCCGCACGCCGCTGTAGGCCGGCTGCAGCGCCCCGTCGGGCAGTGCCGGCCAGTAGCGCCGCACGTCGTCGTAGAAGGCCTCGGCGCGAGCCGGATCGACGGCGTAGTCGATGTCCTCGGGGCGATCGGCGTCCAGCCACTGCGCATCCGGTCCGAAGCGCGTCTGGCCGCCGAGGTCCAGCGTCAGGTGCACGCCGAGCCAGGCATCCTGGGGCAACGGATAGACCAGCCGCGAGAACGGCGCGCGGCCCTGCAGCGCGAAGTAGCAGCCCTTGCTGAAGCGGGCGACGGGCGGCGGCGGAAGTCCCTCGATGGTCCGGGCGAGCAGCGGCGCGTGCAGGCCGGCCGCGTTGACGACGAGGCGCGCGCCCAGCGACAGCTCGCTCGTGCGCACGACGTGTCCCGGCGCGCCACGATCCACCGCGGTCACCGCGGCGCCGAACGCGACGGCGCCGCCGTGCCGCTCCAGGTCCCCCTGCAGCGACAGCATCAGCCCGTGGCTGTCGACGATGCCGGTCGAGGGCGACAGCAACGCGGCCTCGCAGCGCAGCTGCGGCTCGAGCGCCTGGGCCTCCTCGCGCGTCAGCCATCGCAGGTCGTCGACGCCGTTGACCGCGGCCTTGGCCTGCAGCGCGCGCAGTCCGGGCAGTTGCTCCGGCGCGGTCGCGACCACCAGCTTGCCGCAGCGCCGGTGCGCGACGCCGTGCGAGGCGCAGTGCGCATACAGCAGCTGCCTGCCGTGCACGCACAGCCTGGCCTTCAGCGAGCCGGCGGGGTAGTAGAGGCCCGCGTGGATGACCTCGCTGCTGCGCGAGCTGACGCCGGTGCCGATGGCGAGCTCGCGCTCGAGCACCAGCGTCTCCAGGCCGCGCATCGCCAGCGCCCGCCCCACCGCAAGGCCCACCACACCGGCCCCGATCACCACCGCATCGACTTGATCCATGGCGGCGATTGTGCCGAGCGGTCCTCGCCGGCCGGTACGGGAAATCCGCAGCGCGCGGGCGATCAGCGATCAGCGATCAGCGATCAGCGATCAGCGATCAGCGATCAGGCGCGCAGGTCGGCCAGCGCCTGCGCGTGCTGCAGGCCGAAGGCACACACGGCGGCGGCGTCATGGCTGAACTCGCCGCCGGCCAGGCGCTGCGCGAGCGTCTCCAGGTCCAGGGTCAGGAACTCGCTGACTTCGCCATCGCGGTTGCGCGGCGTGAAGCCGGCCGGCAGCGCAAGGCTGAACACGTGCAGCACCTCGTCATGCAGACCTTCGGCTTCCATGCGGGTGCTGCGCAGCGCACCGCGCGGCTGCACCCCGGCGCCAAGCGCCACCGGCACGCCGGCCTCCTCCATCAGCTCGCGACGGGCACAGGCGACCAGATCCTCGTCGGCGGTGAGGCCGCCGGCCGCGAGGTTGTCGAGCCGGCCGGGGTCCGTCGCCTTCGTCATGGCGCGGCGCCCGCACACGAGCCGCGCGCCCGGCAGGAAGCCGTTGACATGCACCGCGCGGCTCATCAGGCCGAAGAAGCGGAAGGCGGCGCGCTCCAGGCGGAACAGTGGCTCGCCGCGCGCGGTGCAGGGATCGTCGACCGGATGCTCGCAGGCGTAGCGCTCGCCGCGCCAGCCGGTGATCGCGCCGCGCGCCCGCAGCGCGAGCGCGACGGCCTCGATGCGCGCGGAGCGGGCCTCGACGTCGAGGGCACCAGCGTCCCAGTCGAGCTCGTCGTCGCGGACGCGCAGTTCGGGCCAGACCTCGCTCAGCAACGCGCGTCTCATCGGATGCACTTGGCCCAGGGTCAGGCCGTTCATCCGCAGCGGCAACAGTCCGGCGGGCAGCGGCTGCCGCACGAGTTGCAGGCAGCGCGGCAGGACGGCGACGAGCGAGGGGGGCAGCAGCGCGGGCATCGCGCGATTGTCCGGGCTCTCTCCCCCAAGAATCACTGGAATGTGCAAGAGACGCGCCCCCGCGGACGCAGGATCATCGCGGCCTTGTTCAGCGATGAACCCGCAGTCCACGACGCCCAGGAGCCGCTCGATGAAGCTCGCCTTGCACAAAGCTTTCCGCCAGGTCGGTGCCACCGACCACGCCGCCACCCACGCCGCCGAAGCCATCGCCGGCGCCTTGGAGAAACGCATGACCGATCAGCAGACCCCTGACGCCAAGCTCACCGACCTGCAGACGGTGAAGGTCGACATGGCCGACCTGAAATCGCAGTTCTCCGTCTTGCGCGGAGAGATGAAGCAGGACATCGCCGCGGTCCGCGGCGAAGTGGCCGTTCTGCGCGGGGAGATGAAGCAGGAGATCGCCACGGTACGCGGAGAGGTGTCCGTCCTGCGCGCCGAAATGAAGCAGGAGATCACCGCCGTGCGCGCGGAGATGCGGCAGGAGATCGCCGCGGTGCGGGGCGACATGTCGCAGCTGCGAGGCGAGGTCAAGCACGAGCTGGCCAGCACCAGGACCGAGTTGATCCGGTGGATGGTCGCTGGCCAGCTGACCACGGTGACGGTGCTGGGCTCGCTGATCTTCGGCGTGATGCGCTACTTGATGCGGTGACGCTCAATGGCGTCCGGTGGCGCGGGGTGGAGCGCCAGCGCGCGCGATGACGCCCGATGACGTCGATCGTCGGCCAAGAAAAAACCCCGCCAGCTGACGCTGACGGGGTTGTTCTGGTGGGCGGTGCAGGGTTCGAACCTGCGACCCCTGCCGTGTGAAGGCAGTGCTCTACCGCTGAGCTAACCGCCCGGTATTCGGACCGGGTTGCCGGCTGGGTGCCGGATTTCGCTGGACATCAAGACGTGGTGGGCGGTGCAGGGTTCGAACCTGCGACCCCTGCCGTGTGAAGGCAGTGCTCTACCGCTGAGCTAACCGCCCGGTCTTGCCTTCCTCGACCGCTGCTTGCGCCGCTGCCGGGGATGTCCGGGAAAGTCGAAGATTATGCCATGAGTTTTTGACCCGATTCAAGACTCGCCCGGAAATTCTGCCGGGCGGCGCAAGCCGCGGTGGCGATCAGGCCGTCGCCGGCACCTGCCAGATGCGCTTGCCGCCGCTGGCCTTGTCCAGGTCGGCCAGCACCTTGTCGTGCAGCGCCAGTTCTTCCGGCGTCGGCACGATGACGGGTAGCTCGAACGCGCTGAAGTCGATCGCCGCGACCACCAGCTCGCCGCCCTGGCCCGGCGACGACGAGGCGCTGTCGTCGATGACCAGCGAATCCTGGCCGCGCGTCAGCCGGATGTAGACCTCCGCCAGCAGCTCCGCGTCCTTCACCGCGCCGTGCAGGCCGCGGTTGCTGTTGTCGACCTCCAGCCGCCGGCACAAGGCATCCAGCGAGTTGGCCTTGCCCGGGAACATGTCCCGCGCCATCAGCAGCGTGTCCAGCACGTTGTCGACGCACTCGTGCAGCGGCGCCCGGCCGCAGCGCTTGAGCTCGGCGTTGATGAAGCCCACGTCGAAGGCCGCGTTGTGGGCGACCAGCTCCGCGCCCTCGATGAACGCGAGGAATTCATCGACGATCTGCGCGAACTTGGGCTTGTCGGCGAGGAACTCGCTGCTCAGCCCGTGGACGCGGAACGCCTCCTCGGGCATGTCTCGCTCGGGGTTCAGGTAGAAGTGCAGATGGCGTCCCGTCAGCTGACGGTTCACCATCTCCACCAGGCCAATGTCGACGACGCGGTCGCCCGATTCGGGATTCAGGCCGGTGGTTTCGGTATCGAAGAAGATCTGACGCATGTCTCGAAGTCTCGTGTGCGGATCGCCGGCGGCACTGGGTCCGCGCGGCGCTCAGTGCGCCGGGGCCGCGCCCCGCCGCGCCTGCCGGCGATAGGCCCAGACCATCATCAGCGCGCCGCCGACGATCATCGGCACGCTCAGCCACTGGCCCTGGCTCCAGCCGAAGGCGCGCAGGCCCAGGAAGGCATCCGGTTCGCGGAAGTACTCGGCCGTGAAGCGCGCGATGCCATAACCGAGCAGGAACAGGCCGGACACCGCCGCCATCGGCCGCGGCTTGCGCGCGAACAGCCACAGCACGATGAACAGCAGCACGCCTTCGCCCAGGAACTGGTAGATCTGCGACGGGTGGCGTGGAATGCCGCCGTCGTTGGCCTGCGGGAAGACCATTGCCCAGGGCAGGCCGGGATCGGCCGCGCGGCCCCACAGCTCGCCGTTGATGAAGTTGCCCAGCCGGCCCGCGGCCAGCCCCGTCGGCACGCAGGGCGCGACGACGTCCCCGACCTCGAGGAAATGGAACCCGCGCCGCCACGCGAAGAGCGCCAGCGCGATCAGCACGCCCAGCAGTCCGCCGTGGAAGGACATGCCGCCCTGCCACACCGCCAGGATCTCGCCCGGATGGCTCAGGTAGTAGGCGGGCTTGTAGAAGAACACGTAACCCAGCCGGCCGCCCAGCACCACGCCCAGCACGCCGTAGAACAGCAGGTCGTCGACGTCGCGGCGGGTCCAGCCGCGAGCGGCGTTCCAGGGGCGGGCGACCACGCGGTTGCCCAGCCACAGGAACAGGCCGAACGCCGCCAGGTACATCAGGCCGTACCAGTGGATGGGCCACTTCCAGAGATGGAAGGCCACCGCGTCGAACTGGGGATGCACCAACATGAGAGAGCTCTACTGCGCCGCAAAGGCGCGAATCATAAGGGCCGGGCAGCGACGGCCCGCTCAGCCGCCCAGCGCGGCGAGCTGCTTGCGGCAGTCCTCGATGTCGCCATTGCTGCCGCGGCGGTTGTCGACGCAGCGCTGCAAGGCCGTGCGCGCGGCCGCCTTGTCGCCCTTGGCCGCCAGCGTCGCGCCCAGCCGGCGATCCAGCCCCAGTTGCTCGGCGCCCTGCAGGCCGCGGGCGCGTTCGAAGGCGGCCACCGCCTTGTCGTACTGCCCCAGCGCGTCGTAGGCCCGGCCCAGGCCGTAGGCGCCCATCGCCTGGTTGGGCTGGTTCCGGAGCAGCTCCTCGAACCAGGGCACCGCCCTGTCCTTCTGCTCGCTGAACATCAGGTTGCGGCCGTAGTCGCTCCACAGCACGCGCAGCTCGAGCAGCAGCTCGGGTCGCTGCGTGCGCACCGCGCGCAGCGCCTTCTCCATCGCCGGCCAGTCCTTCTTCGACGCCGCCACCCGCGCTCGCATCAGGCTCAGTTGCGCCGGGTCCTTCACGTCCTGCTCCAGCGCGCGCGCCTTGGACTCGCCGCCGCCGATGAAGCCGGGCAGCGCCAGGTAGTACTGCTGCAGCGCGCTGCGCGGCTCGGGCGCGTCCGGCATCAAGGCCATCGCGCGCTGCGCCAGCTCGCTGACGCGTCCCAGCGAGCCCAGCGCCTTGAACTTGCTGCCGCCGCGCGCCTGCATCACCAGCGCGAGCGCCAGCGCGTAATGGCAGGCGCCCTCGTTGGGGGTGCGCTGCACGCATTGCTCCAGCCGCTGGATGTTCTGCTTCAGCACGCTGCCGTCGACCAGGTCCAGCTGCGCCAGCGCCAGCGCGGCCACCGCCTGCGGATCGTCCGGATCGGCCTTCACCCGCTGCGCGGCGAGTTTCTCCAGGTCGTCCGCCCGTCCGGCGTCGAGCAGCGTCTGCAGTTCATGGTCCTTGAAGACGGCCGCCTGGGCCGGCGTCGCGAAGGCCACGCTCATCAGCATCGAGAAGCCGGTGATGAGGCAGATCGCACCGACCACCCGGCGCAGCAGGCCGCGGCGGTCGCCATCGTCATTCTTGCAGGGAGCTTTCACGGGGGGAGATCCTTTCATCGGCGCATGGTCGCAGAACTCGGCCGGACGTGCATGCCCCGTGCCGAACGGCCGCTTCGCCTTCGCCGCCGGCCCCGGGAGGCCGGACCTGCCCCTGGCGAGTGGCCGCCTGCAGGGTCATGCCTTGACTTTCACCTGACGCCGGACATGGTCGACGAAGCGCCGCACCACCGGCGAGGCGTCCGGCCGCCAGATGAGGCTGGTGTCGCAGGCGGGCACGCGGGCCGATGGCCACGGCCGGTAACGCACGCCCGGCCGCTGCAGCGCGCACACCGATCGCGGCACCCAGGCCACGCCCATGCCGGCGGACACCAGGTTGACGATGGTCTGCATCTGGATGGCCTCCTGGGCGATCTGCGGCGTGGCGCCGTGGGCGCGGTAGAAGCCCAGCAGCGCATCGAACAGCGAGGGCGCGATCTCGCGCGGGAACACCACCAGCGGCTCGCGCAGGACTTCCTCCAGCGCGGGGGCCGCCTTGCGCCGGCCGGCCAGCCCCCAGTCCTGCGCATGGGCCAGGACCAGCGGCTCCGTCGACACGATCAGGCGCTCGAAGCCGGCCGGCTCGGCCCCCGGCGCGTGGATCACGAAGCCGGCATCGAGTTCACCGGACTCGAAGCCCCGCAGCTGGACATCCAGCGTCGCCTCGCGCAGCGCGAGCTGCACCTGGGGCAGCGCCTCGCGGAACAGCCGCAGCCAGCGCGGCATGTCGCCGTACCCGACGGTCGACACGAAACCCAGGCTCAGCCGTCCGGCCTCGCCGCTGGCCGCCGCCCGAACCCGCACCGGCACCTGGTCGGCCTGCTCCACCAGCCGCGTCCCCGCCTCGACCAGCGCCTGCCCGGCCGCCGTCAGCGCGACGGCCCGCCGTCCGCGCTCGAGCAACTGCACGCCCAGCTGCGCCTCCAGCTTCTGCACCGCCAGGCTCAGCGGCGGCTGGGTCATGTGCAGCCGCTCGGCGGCGCGACCGAAGTGCAGTTCCTCCGCGAGCACGAGGAACTGGCGGATCGGACGGAGTTCGATCATCGATATGTCGGGCAAATCAATTCGGCGTCCACTATATATTGGACCCGCATGGGCCGGCGGCGCATACTGGCGCGCTCCAAGCACTGCCCGCCAGGATGTCCGCCATGACCGACGCCAAGAACGCCACGCCCGACGACGCCCCGAATCGTCGCTCCCGGAACATCACCGAAGGCGTCGCGCGCGCCCCCAACCGCTCGATGTATTACGGCATGGGCTACCAGGAGAGCGACTTCGGCAAGCCGATGATCGGCGTGGCCAACGGCCACTCGACGATCACGCCGTGCAACTCCGGCCTGCAGAAGCTGGCCGACGCCGCCGTCCTCGGCCTGAAGGCCGCCGGCGCCAACGCCCAGCTCTTCGGCACGCCGACGATCTCCGACGGCATGGCCATGGGCACCGAGGGCATGAAGTATTCGCTGGTGTCGCGCGAGGTCATCTCCGACTGCGTCGAGACCTGCGTCGGCGGCCAGTGGCTGGATGGCGTGATGGTCATCGGCGGCTGCGACAAGAACATGCCCGGCGGCATGATGGGCATGCTGCGCGCCAACGTGCCGGCGATCTACATCTACGGCGGCACCATCAAGCCCGGTCACTACAAGGGCCAGGACCTCAACATCGTCAGCGTCTTCGAGGCCGTCGGCCAGTTCAGCGCCGGCAAGATGAGCGAAGAGGACTTCTGCCAGATCGAGAAACGCGCCATTCCCGGCAGCGGCTCCTGCGGCGGCATGTACACGGCCAACACGATGAGCTCGGCCTTCGAGGCGCTGGGCATGTCGCTGCCCTACTCGTCCAGCATGTCCAACGTCGAGGACGAGGTCGTCGAGAACACCAAGCGCGCCGCCGACTACCTGGTCCGGGCGGTGAAGGCCAACCTCAAGCCGCGCGACATCGTCACGAAAAAGGCGATCGAGAACGCGGTGGCGGTGATCATGGCCACCGGCGGCTCGACCAACGCGGTGCTGCACTTCCTGGCCATCGCGCATGCCGCCGAGGTGGACTGGACCATCGACGACTTCGAGCGCATGCGCAAGAAGATCCCGGTGCTGTGCGACCTCAAGCCCAGCGGCCGCTTCCTGGCGGTGGACCTGCACAAGGCCGGCGGCATCCCCGCGGTCATGAAGCAGCTGCTCAAGGCCGGCCTGCTGCACGGCGACTGCATCACCATCACCGGCAAGACCGTCGCCGAGAACCTGGCCGACGTGCCGGATCTCTCGCCGGAGCAGGAGGTGATCCGCGCCGTCTCGGACCCGATCTACGCCGAAGGCCACCTGGCGATCCTCAAGGGCAACCTGTCGCCCGAGGGCTGCGTCGCCAAGATCACCGGCCTGAAGAATCCGGTCATCACCGGCCCGGCGCGCGTGTTCGACGACGAGCAGTCGGCGCTGGCCGCGATCATGGCCGGCCAGATCAAGGCCGGCGACGTGATGGTGCTGCGCTACCTCGGCCCCAAGGGCGGCCCCGGCATGCCGGAGATGCTGGCGCCCACCGGCGCGCTGATCGGCCAGGGCCTGGGCGAGAGCGTCGGCCTGATCACCGACGGGCGCTTCTCCGGCGGCACCTGGGGCATGGTGGTCGGCCACGTCGCGCCGGAAGCCTATGAAGGCGGCACGATCGCCCTGGTCCACGAAGGCGATTCGATCACCATCGACGCGCACCAGCTGCTGCTGCAGCTGCATGTGGACGATGCCGAACTGGCGCGTCGCAAGGCCGCGTGGACGAAACCGGCACCGCGCTACACGCGCGGCGTGCTGGCCAAGTTCGCCAAAAGCGCCTCGAGCGCCAGCTCGGGCGCGGTGCTCGACAAGTTCGAGTGAACGATCCGGCGCCGGCCCATCGGTCGGCGCGATGAATGCGACAGCGGGGCCCGAGGGCCCCGCTGTCGTTGCCGGTCGCGGCGCTCGGCCGCGGTCCGGATCAACGCCGCTTGCGCTGCTTGTCCGCCTGGCCGAGCGCCTCGAGCGAGCGCTGGCGGCGCGCCTCCCGGCGCTCATCGAGCTTGTCCATCTCCTTGCGCTTGGTGTAGCCCGACTTGTCGGCGAACTCCCACCACAGCACCGCCAGCACGAAGGGCGACAGCACCCACCACCAGCTCAGCGCACCGATCGGCCCGAACTCGGCCAGCTTCAAGGCGATCAACAAGACGCCGATCACGATCAACCACATCGCATTTCTCCTCGTACACGCGCCAGGTCGGCACGGCTCCCAACACTACAATCGCCCGAGCCCGGACGCCCCCAGCCACTCGCCGCTCCCCCGGGAAGCGGTCCCCACGTCGCGAGCTTCTCGCGGGGTTCTCTCGGGGTGTTCCGCATCTTCCCGGCAGGATCTGAAAGGATGCCATGAAAAACGCCTTGTTCGTCTCCGCGGCCCTGATCGCCGCCCTGTCCGCCCCCAGCGCCTTCGCCAGCCAGGAACTGGCCCAGAAGAAGAACTGCATGGCCTGCCACGCCGTCGACAAGAAGCTGGTCGGCCCCGCCTACAAGGACGTCGCGGCCAAGTACGCCAAGGACAAGGATGCGGTGAAGAAGCTGTCCGAGAAGATCATCAAGGGCGGCTCCGGCGTCTGGGGCCCGGTCCCGATGCCGGCCAACGCGCAGGTCAGCCCGGCGGAGGCCGAGCAGCTCGCCAAGTGGGTGATGTCGACGAAGTGAAGGTCAACGCGCCGAGCCCAGCCGGCTCGCCATGAACAAGGCCCCTTCCGGGGCCTTGTCTCATTCAGCGCCTGCCGTCAGCCGCCCTCTTCTCAGGAAGTCTTCTCAGGAAGTTCAGCCGCACCCGGCCGCGCAGGCCGACGGAGATCAGGATCTCCCGGCCGCCGATGGCCAGCAGCAGCAACTGCGCCAGCGCGGCGGCACAGCGCCGGATTGGTTTCGGGGACCTCTGCGGGAACGAAGACTGCACAAGCGACTCCTTCTGTGAGATCGGCATCCGGGGGATGCCGCGCCAGCGCCGCCCTGAGCGCGGGCCGGATCGCGGCCCGCCCCGGTGGGGCGCTGCGACGATTCTTGGCCCATGGACCGCGCAAGCACCACGACCCGAGCCAGTGTGGGTGCGGCCTTGGCTGCCACATGAAGGCCAAGCGCTGCCGGAGACCAGCGCCCTGCAGCCGCATTGCCCCGCACTGCCCCGCGAATGCGGGCCGCGCGGCGGGCGTTCATGCGGGTGTCGGAATGCAGCTGCCTGCGCGAGCACCATGAAAAAACCCCGCCGAGGCGGGGCTTCACGAGTTGCTGCGGAGCGATCTCAGTAGGCCTGGCCCAGTTGCTCGAGGATCGCCGGATTCTCCAGCGTCGAGGTGTCCTGCGTGACGCTCTCCCCCTTGGCGACCGAGCGCAGCAGCCGGCGCATGATCTTGCCGCTGCGCGTCTTGGGCAGGTTGTCGCCGAAGCGGATGTCCTTGGGCTTGGCGATCGGGCCGATCTCCTTGGCGACCCAGTCGCGCAGCTGCTTGGCGATGGCCTTGGCCTCGTCGCCGCTCGGACGCGGGCGCTTGAGCACGACGAAGGCGCAGATCGCCTCGCCGGTCGTGTCGTCGGGCCGGCCCACGACCGCCGCCTCCGCCACCAGCTCGGTGCAGCTGACCAGCGCGGACTCGATCTCCATCGTCCCCATGCGGTGGCCCGAAACGTTCAGCACGTCGTCGATGCGGCCAGTGATGGTGAAGTAGCCGTTGTCCGCGTCGCGGATGGCGCCGTCGCCGGCCAGGTAGTAGCCCTTGAGCTCGGGCGGGTAGTAGCTCTTCTTGAAGCGCTCCGGATCGCCCCAGATCGTGCGGATCATCGAGGGCCACGGCTTCTTGACGACCAGGATGCCGCCCTGCCCGTTGGGCACGTCGTTGCCGGTCTCGTCCACGATGGCCGCGGTGATGCCGGGGAACGGCAGCGTGCAGGAGCCCGGCACCAGCGGCGTGGCGCCCGGCAGCGGCGTGATCATGTGGCCGCCGGTTTCCGTCTGCCAGAAGGTGTCCACGATCGGGCAGCGGCCGCCGCCCACATGCTGGTGATACCACTCCCAGGCGGCCGGGTTGATCGGCTCGCCCACCGAGCCCAGCAGCCGCAGCGAGCTCAGGTCGTAGTTCTTCGGATGGACCGCCTCGTTGGTCTCGGCCGCCTTGATCAGCGAGCGGATCGCCGTCGGCGCGGTATAGAAGATCGTGACCTTGTGCTTCTGGATCATCTGCCAGAAGCGGCCGGCGTCCGGGAAGGTCGGGATGCCCTCGAAGACGATCTCGGTGCCGCCCAGCGCCAGCGGCCCGTAGGTGATGTAGGTGTGGCCGGTCACCCAGCCGATGTCGGCGGTACACCAGAAGATGTCGGAGTCCTTCAGGTCGAAGGTCCACTTGGTGGTCAGCGCCGCATGCAGCAGGTAGCCGCCGGTGCTGTGCTGCACGCCCTTGGGCTTGCCGGTCGAGCCCGAGGTGTAGAGCAGGAACAGCGGATGCTCGGCCTCGACCCATTCGGGTTCGCAGCCCGTGGCCTGGCCGGCCACCGCGTCATGCAGCCATTCATCGCGACCGTCGACCCAAGCGATCTGGCCGCCGGTGCGCTTGTAGACGAGGACCGACCGGATGGTCGGGCAGCTGTTGTCGGCCAGCGCGTCATCGACGATGGCCTTGAGCGGCAGCGACTTGCCGCCACGGGCCTGCTCGTCGGCGGTCAGCACCATCACCGCGCCGGCGTCCTGCACCCGGTCGCGCAGCGACTGCGCCGAGAAGCCGCCGAAGACCACCGAGTGCGTCGCGCCGATGCGCGCGCAGGCCTGCATCGCCACCACGCCCTCGACCGACATCGGCATGTAGATGACGACGCGATCGCCCTTCTTCACGCCGCGGGCCTTGAGCGCGTTGGCCAGCTGCGCCGTCCGGGCCAGCAGCTCGGCATAGGTGACGCGGGTGACGCTGCCGTCGTCAGCCTCGAAGATGATCGCGACGCGCTCGCCCCGGCCAGCCTCGACGTGGCGGTCCAGGCAGTTGTAGGACACGTTGAGCCGGCCGTCCTCGAACCACTTGAAGAAGGGGGCGTCCGACTCGTTGAGCACCTTGGTGAAGGGCTGCTTCCAGCTGAGCAGCTCGCGCGCCTGGCGCGCCCAGTAGCCGGCGTAGTCGGTCTCGGCTTCCTTGCACAGCGCCTCGTAGGCGGCCATGCCGGACACGTGCGCGCCCTGGACGGCGGCTGCGGGGGGGTTGTAGATCTTGTCGCTGATCTTGTCGCTCATGGCCTATGTCTCCGTACAGGCAGGGATCTTCGAACTCGGCCGAACTCTCCGCTTTCACACTGACGATCTGCTTACTCTTGTAGAAGAGCGGCGGGCGCGCGGCCGCGAAACCAGCGGCATGCTCTCACTAAAATCGCCCGGTTTGGCGGTTCCCGCCCGTTACGACCTGAAGGATTGCCCCGATGACCGATCGACCGAAGGCCCCGGCCGACACCGCGCCCAAGCGCATGCACCCGCTCGCCCACCTGATGTTCGGGAGCCGCTGGCTGCAGTTGCCGCTGTACCTGGGGCTGATCCTGGCGCAGGCGGTCTACGTCTACCAGTTCTGGACCGAGCTGATCCATCTCGTGGAGGCGGCCTTCGGCAACCAGGAGGCGCTCAGGCTGCTGGTGGACAGCGTGGGCTACAAGGCCGGCACCGCGCCCACCAAGCTCAACGAGACCATCATCATGCTGGCCGTGCTGGCACTGATCGACGTGGTGATGATCTCCAACCTGCTGATCATGGTGATCGTGGGCGGCTACGAGACCTTCGTGTCGCGGCTGCATCTGGAGGGCCATCCGGACCAGCCCGAATGGCTGGACCACGTCAATGCGTCGGTGCTGAAGGTCAAGCTGGCGACGGCCATCATCGGCATCTCCTCGATCCACCTGCTCAAGACCTTCATCAATGTGCAGAACCTGACCGAGCAGACGCTGATCTGGCAGACGGCCATCCACCTGGCCTTCCTGCTGTCGGCGCTGGCCATCGCGATGACCGACCGGCTGCTCACCCATCCGCCGGGCGACAAGCACTGAGCGCCACCGCGGCGCCGGATCGGCACTGGATCGGCATCGGCGACGAGGGAGCCCGCGGGCTCCCTTCTTTTTTTGGCGAGCGCCCGCTCAGGCGCGTCTGCGCAGCAGGATCAGCGTGCCCACCACGCCGGACAGGATCGAGCCGCCCAGCACGCCGAGCTTCACCCGCGTCTCGTAGTCGGGCCCGTGGCCTTCGAAGGCCAGGCCGCCGATGAACAGGCTCATCGTGAAGCCGATGCCGCAGAGCACGCAGACGCCGAAGAACTGGATCCAGTCGGCGCCGCCTGGCCGCTGCGCCAGGCCGAAGCGGATCATCAGCCAGGAACTGCCGAACACGCCCACCGCCTTGCCGAGCAGCAGGCCCAGCGCGATGCCCAGCGACACCGGATGCAGCAGGTCGCCCGCATGCAGGCCCAGCAGCGACACGCCCGCGTTGGAGAACGCGAACATCGGCAGGATCAGGAAGGCGACCCACGGATGCAGGCCGTGCTCGAGGTCCTCGGCCGGCGAGTGGCCGCGGCCGTCGTCCGACGGGATGAACAGCGCGGTCGCAACGCCCGCGAGCGTCGCATGCACGCCCGACTTGAGCACGCAGGTCCACAGCACCAGGCCGACGACGATGTAGAGGTCCGCGCGCGTCACCCGGGCCCGGTTGAGCGCGAAGAGGATCGCCAGGCAGGCCGCGGCGGCCCCCAGCATGACCAGCGACAGCTGGCTCGTGTAGAAGAGCGCGATGACGACGATGGCGCCGAGGTCGTCGATGATCGCGACCGCCGTCAGGAAGACCTTCAGCGAGGCCGGCACCCGGCTGCCCAGCAGCATGACGATGCCGATCGCGAAGGCGATGTCGGTGGCGGCGGGAATCGCCCAGCCGTGCAGCGCGACCGGATCGCCGCGGTTGATGCCGGCATAGATCAGCGCCGGCACGACCATGCCGCCCAGCGCGGCCACCATCGGCAGCACCGCCTGGGAGCGCTCGGCCAGCTCGCCGCTGACGAACTCGCGCTTGATCTCCAGGCCGACGAGGAAGAAGAACACCGCCATCCACAGGTCGTTCACCCAGACCAGCAGCGGCTTGGCGAGCACCAGCCAGTCGCCGCCGATGCGGACCTCGCCCTCGATGCGGGTGAAGGCGGCATAGAGCTCCCGCCAGGGCGAGTTGGACAGGATCAGCGCGGCCACCGCCGCGATCGCGAGCACGATGCCGCCGGCCGATTCGCTGGCGAAGAAGCGTTTGAGTCCCGGTGTCAAGAAAGTTCCTCCCGAAAAGCGAGCCGCCGCATCGGCGGCCCCAGGCAGTAAATCAGAGCGAGGGGGACGCGTCGATGACCCATCCCAGTGAAAGAGTTAACGCGCGCGTGAAGACCGCATCATCGCCGGTGCGCGGCCCGTCCCTCTGAAGAGGGAGTGTCGCGTTCTCCCGAGGATGCGGCCGGGCGCGCGTTGCTAGCATCCCGCGCTTCATCAGCCCCCGGGACACGGATCCCGGACTCTCGAGGGAAGCACGACATGATCCGATTGTTGTTCGTCGCCGCGCCGCTGCTGGCGCTCGCCGCCTGCGCCAGCGACGGCGTCACCGCCACCGGCACGCCGACCGCCTCGGCGCAAGGCGAGACCGGCCAGAAGATGGTCTGCGAGCGCGAACAGCGCACCGGCTCGATGCTGGGCAAGCGCGAATGCGCGCCGGCGCTCAGCGAGGACGAGAAGCGCCGCCTGTCCAGCGAGGTCGGCAACATGGTCAAGCCGCGCGGGACGACGGCACCGGGCAGCTGAGGCTCCCCGGCTCGGGGCGCCGGACCGGCGGTCGACGGCCCGGCGTGCGGACCGCACCGTGCGCATGCCGCTCGGAAGCCGCTGCCGGCGGCGGGGCAATGGGGCGGTGGAGGATAATCCGCCGCGTCCCTGGATCCCCGAGCCCCACCATGACCACCACGATCCGTTACGCCGACCTCGTCGAAAGCGTCGCCGCCGCGCTGCAGTACATCAGCTACTACCACCCGGCCGACTACATCCAGCACCTGGCCCGCGCCTATGAGCGCGAACAGAGCCCGGCCGCCAAGGACGCCATCGCGCAGATCCTGACCAACTCGAAGATGTGCGCCGAAGGCCGCCGGCCGATCTGCCAGGACACCGGCATCGTCAACGTCTTCCTCAAGATCGGCATGGACGTGCGCTGGGCCGACTTCCCCGGCTCCATCCAGGACGCCGTCAACGAGGGCGTGCGCCGCGCCTACAACCACCCGGACAACAAGCTGCGCGCCTCGGTGCTCAGCGATCCGATCTTCGAGCGCAAGAACACCAAGGACAACACGCCGGCGGTGATCTTCATGGAGGTCGTGCCCGGCAACACCGTCGACGTGATCGTCGCGGCCAAGGGCGGCGGCTCGGAGAACAAGAGCAAGGTCTACATGCTCAACCCGAGCGAGAACATCGTCGACTGGGTGCTCAAGACCGTGCCGACCATGGGCGCGGGCTGGTGTCCGCCGGGGATGCTGGGCATCGGCGTCGGCGGCACGGCCGAGAAGGCGGCGCTGCTGGCCAAGGAAGCGTTGATGGACGACATCGACATGTATGAGCTGCTCGAGCGCGGTCCCCAGAACAAGCTGGAGGAACTGCGCATCGAGCTGTACGAGAAGGTCAACGCGCTGGGCATCGGCGCGCAGGGCCTGGGCGGCCTGACCACGGTGCTGGACGTCAAGATCAAGACCTACCCGACGCACGCGGCCTCCAAGCCGATCGCGATGATCCCGAACTGCGCCGCCACGCGCCACGCGCACTTCGTGCTGGATGGCTCCGGCCCGAGCTATCTGGAGCCGCCCAGCCTGGACCTGTGGCCCGACGTGAAGTGGGCGCCGGACTACAACAAGAGCAAGCGCGTCGACCTGAACACGCTGACCAAGGACGAGGTCGCGAGCTGGAAGCCGGGCGACACGCTGCTGCTCAACGGCAAGATGCTGACCGGCCGCGATGCCGCGCACAAGCGCATCCAGGACATGCTGGCCAAGGGCGAATCGCTGCCGGTGGACTTCACCAACCGCGTGATCTATTACGTCGGCCCGGTGGACCCGGTGCGTGACGAGGTGGTCGGCCCGGCGGGCCCTACCACCGCGACGCGGATGGACAAGTTCACCGACATGATGCTGGAGAAGACCGGCCTGATCGCGATGATCGGCAAGGCCGAGCGCGGCCCGGTCGCGATCGAGTCGATCAAGAACCACAAGTCGGCCTACCTGATGGCGGTGGGCGGGTCCGCCTACCTGGTGTCCAAGGCGATCAAGCACGCCAAGGTCGTCGGCTTCGAGGACCTTGGCATGGAAGCGATCTACGAGTTCGACGTGGTCGACATGCCGGTGACGGTGGCGGTGGACGCCGGCGGCACCAGCGCGCACATCACCGGCCCGGCCGAGTGGCAGCAGCGCATCGCCTCCGGCAAGGCGATCAAGATCCCGGTCGCCGCCGGCTGAGCACGCCCCTCGCGCCAATGACAAGACCACCCTCGGGTGGTCTTCTTCATTCTCCGGCGGTGCCTTCCAGCACTTCACGTCGCGCCGGCATCCCGCGTATCACCGCGGCATGAACCATCCCCTCCCCCGGTGGGCCCGACACCCGACCCACCTCCCCCGCCGATCCTTCACCGGTGCCGCCCTGGCGCTGGCGATGGCTCCGTTTCGACGCACCGGGCAACCACGTCGTGCTGACGCTGGCCGACCGTCGGCATGTCCGCTACGAGCGTCCTAGGCCGCCTACGACCGACGACCAGGCATCGGCCCGCCCAAGCGCGGGCCGCCGCGCCGGTTCACTTCTCCGCGGGCGCGACCGGCGCAGCCGCCCCCGGCGCTTCCACGACCGGGGCTTCCGCCACCGGGACCTCCGCCACCGTCCGCACCACGCGCTGCGGGAACGGGATGTCGATGCCCAGCCGGTTGAGCAGGCGCAGCACCGCCAGGTTCACGTCGGAGCGCACACCGCCCTGCCCGTTGTGCGGGTCGGAGATCCAGAAGCCGATCGTCAGCTCCAGCCCATCGGCCGCGAAGTTGCTCAGCGACACCGACGGCGACGGCTCGGACAGCACCCGCGGCACGCGCTGGATCTCCTCGATCAGCTGCGGGAACAAGGCGTCGACATCGGTGCCGTAGGCCACCTGGACGACGGTCGTCACGTTGACCTGCGGATCGGCGAGCGAGAGGTTCTCGACCCGCGTCGTGATCAGCGATTCGTTCGGCACGATCGCCTCGCGGCCGT
>Ga0209370_1000357_pt1 | contig 68972 bp, 55 predicted proteins | sample AgamicAtPrz_FD_187164 | JGI IMG/M metagenome (GOLD analysis project Ga0209370, IMG submission 187164) | Agave microbial communities from Guanajuato, Mexico - At.P.rz (SPAdes) (version 2) | ecosystem: Host-associated > Plants > Phyllosphere > Phylloplane/Leaf | place: Guanajuato, Mexico...
GCCTGGGCTGACGTAGCTATCGCTAGTTGAGTATGGCGCTAGACTCTTGATCGGCAACGGCAACGGCAACGGCAACGGCAACGGCAACGGCAACGGCAACGGCAACGGCAACGAGCAGCACATCTGCATCTGAGCGATCAGATAAACTGCCGCTATGTCTGATTTTTCTCTCCCCCAAGCCCCCCTGCAACGCCTGGACCTGCCTTGGTTGCGCCACGCGGGAATCGAAGCGGCGGTCCTGCGCCTGGACCTGATCGACCCGCTGATCAGCGGCAACAAATGGTTCAAGCTGCGTCATCACCTGCTCCAGGCCCGCAAGGCCGATGCCCCGGGCCTGATCAGCCTGGGCGGCAACCATTCCAACCATCTCCACGCCCTGGCGGCGGCCGGCCAGCGCTTCGGCTTCGCCACCACCGGCCTGTTGCGCGGCCACCCCCAGGAAACACCGACGGTACAGGACCTGCGCGCCCTGGGCATGGAACTGCACTGGCTCGGTTTCGGCGGCTATCGTGCCCGCCATGAACCTGGCTTCTGGCAGCCCTGGCAGTCCCGGTATCCGGGCTGGCACTGCATCCCCGAAGGCGGTGGCGGCCTGGCCGGTGCCCAGGGCTGTGGGTTGATCATCCAGCAGTGCCGGGCGCAACTGGCAACGCTCGGCTGGACCGACTACGACGCCTGGTGGCTGGCGGCGGGAACCGGCACCACCCTGGCAGGGCTGGTGCTGGAGGAGGCGGGCAGGCACGCCGTCCATGGCGCCCTCGCCGTGCCGCTTGATCACGGCGTGGCGGAGACCGTCGCGGCGCTGGCCGGCGTGCACGGCTACCAGTTGCACGATGCCAGCCGCGGCGGCTTTGCCCGTATCGACGACGCGCTGCTGGCGTTCATCACCGACACCGAACGGCAAACCGGCATGCCGCTGGAGGCGCTCTACACCGGCAAGGCCCTGCTGGCCCTGCGCGACCAGGTCGAGGCCGGGCGTTTCGCCCCCGGCACTCGCCTGGTGTTCCTGCACACCGGAGGCCTGCAGGGACGACGCGGTTACTTGTAGGGCAGCATGCGCAGCAGCGTGTTGTCGCGCCGCACATAGTGGTGATAGAGCCCGGCCAGCGCGTGCAGGCCGATCAGCCAGTAGCCCCAGCTGCCGATGCGCTCATGCCAGCCCTTGATGAACTTGCTCAGGTCCGGATCCGGGGCGACGATCGCCGGCAGCTCCAGGCCATAGAACGGGATCGGCTTGTCGGCGGCACTGAGGATCGCCCAACCGGCCAGCGGCAGGCCGATCATCATCAGGTACAGCAGCAGGTGCACCAGGTGCGACAGGCCCGTCTGCCAGGCCGGCGGCCTGGGCACGATCGGTGGGGTGGGGCGCGACAGGCGCAGGGCCAGGCGCAGCCAGACCAGCACGAACACCGTCAGCCCAAGCATGAAGTGCAGGTCTTTCATCAGGTCGCGTTCGGCGCTGCCCTTGGGGAACAGGCCGCGCAGTTCGATGCAGGCGTAGACGGCGGCCAGTAGCACCAGCATCAGCCAGTGCAGGGCGATCGACAGCCGCGCGTAATGGGCCGCGGGAGTGGATGAAACCATGGTGGGTCCTCGTTATCAGGTCGGAAAGGGCGCTCTTGCTGGCGCCTGGCTGTCATCGTAAGGGTACGGTGTAAAAATTGTGTTGATATAGGCAGGCAAGAACGTCTCGTGCTACTCAGTCATCACCTCGTAAGGTGCGGCCAGCTGTCTGCCACCAGGAACACCCGCTCGGCTTCCTGCCAGGCACTGTCTTCAGCCTCTTCAAGCCTGACCAGCAACTGCGCCGGGGCCACCTCATCCAGTCCTCGTAACCAGCTGTCGAACTGCTCAACCGCCCAACAACTGCCTGTTTCGACCCGCGCTGGCGCGAGCCACCCATGCCGGGGCAGCGGCTGCCAGCGTCCGGGCGGGCAGGTCGCGAGGTAGTCCGCCCAATCCCGCCGATGCAGCCAACGCCCACGCAAATGCGCCGGATGAGCACCGAAAGGCGCCTCGGCATGCCCGGGCCAGGGATAGAACAGATAGCCACCGAGCCACAGGTGGGCCTCGAGCTCGGCGATTCCCAGCCCGTCCAGCGCGGCACGGCTATGGGGTTGGCCGGAAATCGTCAGTTGATGGCCGGCCAGGTGCGCCAGCTTGGTCCCGAGGCGGTCGTGGCAACCGGGGCCGAGCCAGTGCGCCGGGTCCTGCCCATCGCCGGCAGGCGGGCCGAGGTAGAGCTTGATGGCCAGCTCCAGGTGATGATCGCCGTCGCGGTCGCGCAGCAGCAGGTCGAGCTCGCCCAGGGTGTGCCCGCCGTCGCGGATCGCCAGGTTGGCCGCCAGCAGTTCGATGCCCGGCGCCTGCTGCAGGGCGAACTGCCACAGGCTTTCGTAGTACAGGCCCAGGCGCCGGCTGTTCAGGCGTGCCAGCCAGCCCAGCAGCGGCGTGGGCGCCTGGTCGAGCGCCGCGAGCCAGTGGCCCAGGCGCTGCGGATCATCGGCCCAGGCGCTGCCCTGCAGCGGGTGGCGCTGGGGGCAGCCGGCCTGCGCCAGCAGCGGTGGCGACAACAGCGCCCAGGCCAGGTCGCGCACGGCAGGGTGGCGCAGCTGGCGGGGCAGGGACTCGAGGTCGGCGAAGGGCATCATCCTGCGAGCATAGCCGGTTTGCCGCTGGCCGGTCCTTTCGCCCATAATCCCGGCATTGTCACCCCGCCGCAGAGCCTTGCAGGAGCACCATGGAGCAATTTCGCAATATCGGTATCATCGGACGCCTTGGCAGCTCCCAGGTGCTCGACACCATTCGCCGACTGAAAAAATTCCTCCTCGAGCGCCACCTGCACGTGATTCTCGAGGACACCATCGCCGAAGTCCTGCCCGGCCACGGCCTGCAGACCTCCACGCGCAAGCTGCTGGGCGAGGTCTGCGACCTGGTCATCGTGGTCGGCGGCGACGGCAGCCTGTTGGGCGCCGCCCGCGCCCTGGCCCGGCACAACATCCCGGTGCTGGGCATCAACCGCGGCAACCTGGGCTTTCTCACCGACATCCGCCCCGACGAGCTGGAAGAGAAGGTCGCCGAGGTGCTCGACGGCCACTACCTGGTGGAGAACCGCTTCCTGCTGCAGGCCGAGGTGCGCCGTCACCACGAGGCCATCGGCCAGGGCGATGCGCTCAACGACGTGGTGCTGCACCCAGGCAAGTCGACACGGATGATCGAGTTCGAGATCTACATCGACGGCCAGTTCGTCTGCAGCCAGAAGGCCGACGGCCTGATCGTCGCCACCCCGACCGGCTCCACCGCCTACGCGCTGTCGGCCGGCGGCCCGATCATGCACCCCAAGCTCGACGCTATCGTCATCGTGCCGATGTACCCGCATACCCTGTCGGGCCGACCGATCGTGGTGGACGGCAACAGCGAGCTGAAGATCGTCGTGTCCAAGGACCTGCAGATCTACCCGCAGGTTTCCTGTGACGGCCAGAACCACTTCACCTGCGCCCCCGGCGACACCATCACGGTCAGCAAGAAGCCGCAGAAGCTGCGCCTGATCCACCCGCTGGACCACAACTACTACGAGGTCTGCCGCACCAAGCTCGGCTGGGGCAGCCGCCTGGGCGGCAGGGACGACTGATGCTCGATCCGGCGCGCAGTTTCGACATCATCGGTGACGTGCATGGCTGTGCGCTCACCCTCGAACGCTTGCTCGACGCGCTCGGCTACAAGCGCGTCGGCGGGGTCTGGCGTCACCCACGGCGCCAGGCACTGTTCCTCGGCGACATCGTCGACCGCGGCCCGCGCATCCGCGAGGCGCTGCACATCGTCCACGACATGGTCGAGGCCGGCCAGGCCTTCTGCATCATGGGCAACCACGAGTACAACGCCCTGGGTTGGGTCACCCCGGCACTGCCCGGCAGCGGCAAGGCCTTCGTGCGCGAGCACACCCCGCGCCATGCCCGGCTGATCGACGAGACCCTCACCCAGTTCGCCCAGCACCCGGGCGACTGGCACGATTTCATCCAGTGGTTCTATGAACTGCCGCTGTTCGTCGACGCCGGGCGCTTCCGCCTGGTGCATGCCTGCTGGGACCCGCGGCTGATCGAGCCGCTGCGCCAGCAGTACCCCACGGGCCGCATCGACGAGCACTTCGTGCAGGCGTCGGCGGTGGCCGGCAGTTTCGCCGCCACGGTGTGCAACCGCCTGCTGCGCGGTACCGACATGCGCCTGCCGGACGGCCTGACGCTGACCGGCGGCGACGGTCTGACACGGGCCTTCTTCCGCACCAAGTTCTGGGAGGAAGACCCGCAGACCTACGGCGACATCGTCTTCCAGCCCGACGCGCTGCCCGACGAGGTGGCCCGCACGCCGCTCAGCCACAGCCAGAAGAATGCCCTGCTGCGTTACGACGAGGACGAGCCGTTGCTGTTCGTTGGCCACTACTGGCGCAGCGGGCGCCCGGCACCGATTCGCGCCAACCTTGCCTGCCTGGACTACAGCGCCGTGCTCTACGGCAAGCTGGCGGCCTACCGCCTGGACGACGAGACGCGCATCGACCCGCACAAGTTCGTCTGGGTCGACGTCGACCGTCCGCAGGCCAGCCAATGAACGTGATCGAAGTGCTGCGCCTGCCGCTGGCGGTCGATCTCAGTGGTTTCGTTGCCTTGCTGCGCCGCCTGCAGGTGCCGCACCGGGTGGTGGAGGAGGGCGAGGAGCAGGTGCTGTGGGCGCCGCCGGCCATGGCCGGGGATGTGCTCGAGCTGTACCGGCGTTTCCCTGACGGCAATGCCGATCTGCAAGCCATGCCCGAACCTGTGGAAGCTGCTCCGGCGCCGCCTTCGCTGAAGGAGCAGGCCCTGGCCTGCAAGGTCACCGCCGCGGTGCTGATCCTGAGCCTGGTGGTCGCCGGGGTAACCGGCCTGGGCGACAACCTGTCGACCATCGGCTGGTTCACCTTCCTGTCGTTCAAGGTGCAGGGCGACTACCTGTACTTCACTCCGTTGCTCCAAGGCCTGGCCGAAGGCCAGTGGTGGCGCCTGGTGTCGCCGATGCTGCTGCACTTCGGCGTGCTGCACCTGGCGATGAACGGCCTGTGGTACTGGGAGCTGGGCAAACGCATCGAGTTGCGCCAGGGCCCGTGGATGCTGCTGGGGTTGACCCTGCTGTTCAGCCTGGTATCCAACCTGGCCCAGCATTTCACCAGCGGCCCGAGCCTGTTCGGTGGCCTGTCCGGGGTGCTCTACGGCTTGCTCGGGCATGTCTGGCTGTACCAGTGGCTGGCGCCCAATCCGCAGTTCAACCTGCCCAAGGGCGTGCTGGTGATGATGCTGGTCTGGCTGGTGGTCTGCCTGAGCGGCGTGGTCGGCCAACTGGGATTCGGCCAGATCGCCAACGCCGCCCATGTCGGCGGGTTGCTCATCGGATGCCTGACCGGCCTCTTGGGCGGATGGCTTGCCAGGCGTAGACTGTCGGCCTGACTGAGGAGACACCATGTCCACGTTCGCGCAAATGATCGAAAACATCACCCCCGAGATCTACGAGAGCCTGAAGACGGCCGTTGAGATCGGCAAATGGTCCGACGGCCGCAAGCTGACCGCCGAACAGAAGGAGCTGTCGCTGCAGGCGGTGATCGCCTGGGAGATGAAGAACCTCCCCGAAGAGCAGCGCACCGGCTACATGGGCCCGCAGGAGTGCGCCTCGAAGTCGGCGCCGATCGCCAACATCCTGTTCAAGTCGGACTCGGTACATTGATCGAACTCGCTCGTGGCTCTTTGAGCAAGATGGCGGTGCGCCTGGACGCACCGGTCGTTCAATACAGTTTCCGCCTGGATGACGCCGAGGTGCCGGTCAACCCGCTGATCGGCCAGGCGATCCGCCTGGAATACCTCGGCGCGATCCACTGCACCCATTGCGGCAAGCGCACCAAGACCAGCTTCAGCCAGGGGTACTGCTACCCGTGCATGACCAAGCTGGCCCAGTGCGACGTGTGCATCATGGCCCCGGAGAAATGCCACTACGACGCCGGCACCTGCCGCGAGCCGTCGTGGGGCGAGCAGTTCTGCATGACCGACCACGTGGTCTACCTGGCCAACTCGTCGGGCATCAAGGTCGGCATCACCCGCGCCACCCAGCTGCCCACCCGCTGGCTCGACCAGGGCGCCAGCCAGGCGCTGCCGATCATGCGCGTGGCCACCCGCCAGCAATCCGGGCTGGTCGAGGACGTGCTGCGCAGCCAGGTGCCGGACCGCACCAACTGGCGCGCGCTGCTCAAGGGCGACGCCGAGGTGCTCGACCTGCCGGCCATCCGCGAACAGATCTTCGACGCCTGCGCCGACGGCATCCGCGGCCTGCAGGAACGCTTCGGGTTGCAGGCCATCCAGCCGCTGACCGACGCCGAGGTGGTGCAGATGCGCTACCCGGTCGAGGCCTACCCGAAAAAGATCGTCAGCTTCAACCTCGACAAGGACCCGGTCGTGGAAGGCACGCTGTTGGGCATCAAGGGCCAGTACCTGATCTTCGACACCGGCGTGATCAACATTCGCAAGTACACGGCCTACCAGCTGGCCGTGCTCCAGTAAAAGGATCGTCACCATGCGTACCGAACAACCGCAAGTGATCTACCTCAAGGACTATCAGGCCCCCGAGTACCTGATCGACGAGACCCACCTGACCTTCGAACTGTTCGAGGACCACAGCCTGGTCCATGCGCAGCTGGTCATGCGCCGCAACCCCGAGCGCGGCGCCGGCCTGCCGCCTCTGGTGCTCGATGGCCAGCACCTGGAGCTGCTGAGCGTGCAGCTGGACGACCAGGCGCTGGGCGCCGACGACTATCAGCTCGACGACGACAGCCTCACCGTGCAGCCGAAGGGCGAGCGCTTCACCCTCGACACCAGCGTGAAGATCCACCCGGAAAGCAACACCGCGCTGGAAGGCCTGTACAAGTCCGGCAAGATGTTCTGCACCCAGTGCGAGGCCGAGGGCTTCCGCAAGATCACCTACTACCTCGACCGCCCGGACGTGATGAGCACCTTCACCACCACGGTGATTGCCGAGCAGCATCGCTATCCGGTGCTGTTGTCCAACGGCAACCCGGTCGGCAGCGGCCCTCAGGAAGACGGCCGCCACTGGGCGACCTGGGAAGACCCGTTCAAGAAGCCGGCCTACCTGTTCGCGCTGGTGGCCGGTGACCTCTGGTGCAAGGAAGACACGTTCGTTCGCCAGTCAGGCCGTGATGTGACCCTGCGCATCTATGTCGAGCCGGAAAACCTCGACAAGTGCGACCACGCCATGGTCAGCCTGAAGAAGTCGATGCGCTGGGACGAAGAGGTCTACGGTCGCGAGTACGACCTGGACATCTTCATGATCGTCGCGGTCAACGACTTCAACATGGGGGCCATGGAAAACAAGGGCCTGAACATCTTCAACTCCAGTTGCGTGCTGGCCCGCGCCGAGACCGCCACCGATGCCGCCCACCAGCGGGTCGAGGGCGTGGTTGCCCACGAGTACTTCCACAACTGGTCGGGCAACCGCGTGACCTGCCGCGACTGGTTCCAGCTGTCGCTCAAGGAAGGCTTCACGGTGTACCGCGACGCCGAGTTCAGCGCCGACATGAACTCGCGCACGGTCAAGCGCATCGAGGATGTCGCCTACCTGCGCACCCACCAGTTCGCCGAGGACGCCGGCCCCATGGCCCACCCGGTGCGCCCGGCGAGCTTCATCGAGATCTCCAACTTCTACACCCTGACCGTGTACGAGAAGGGTGCCGAAGTTGTAGGCATGGTTCACACCCTGCTGGGCGCCGAGGGCTTCCGCAAGGGCAGCGACCTGTACTTCGAGCGTCATGACGGCCAGGCGGTGACCACCGACGACTTCATCAAGGCCATGGAAGACGCCAACGGCGTCGACCTGACCCAGTTCAAGCGCTGGTACAGCCAGGCCGGCACGCCGCGCCTGGAGGTCAGCGAGGCCTATGACGCCGCCGCGCAGACCTACAGCCTGACCTTCCGCCAGAGCTGCCCGCAGACCCCGGACAAGGTCGAGAAGCTGCCGTTCGTGATCCCGGTGGCCCTGGGCCTGCTGGACGCCGAAGGCAACGACCTGCCGCTGCGCCTGGTGGGCGAGGCGCAGGCCGTCGGCAGCAGCCGCGTGCTGTCGGTGACCGAGGCCGAGCAGACCTTCACCTTCGAGGGGATCAAGGCCAAGCCGCTGCCGTCGCTGCTGCGCGGCTTCAGCGCGCCGGTCAAGCTGAGCTTCCCGTACGACCGTGACCAGCTGATGTTCCTCATGCAGCACGACAGCGACGGCTTCAACCGCTGGGAAGCCGGCCAGCAGTTGTCGGTGCAGGTGCTGCAGGAACTGATCGGCCAGCACCAACGTGGCGAAGCGCTCACGCTCGACCAGCGCCTGATCGACGCCCTGGGCACCGTGCTGGGCAACGAAGCGCTGGACCCGGCCATGGTCGCCGAGATGCTTTCGCTGCCGGGCGAGGCGTACCTCACCGAGATCAGCCAGGTGGCCGATGTCGATGCGATCCACGCCGCCCGCGAGTTCGCCCGCCAGCAGATCGCCGAGCAGCTGTTCGACGCCCTGTGGGCGCGCTACCAGGCCAACCGCGAGGTCTCGCGCAACACCGCCTATGTGGCCTCGGCCGAGCATTTCGCTCGCCGCAGTCTGCAGAACATCGCTCTGTCGTACCTGATGCTGACCGCCAAGGCGCCGGTGCTCGAGGCGACCCTGGAGCAGTTCGAGCACTGCGACAACATGACCGAGCGCCTCACCGCCCTGGCGGTGCTGGTCAACTCGCCGTTCGAGGCCGAGCGGGCCAAGGCGCTGGAAGCCTTCGCCGAGCACTTCAAGGACAACCCGCTGGTCATGGACCAGTGGTTCAGCGTACAGGCGGCCAGCACCCTGCCGGGTGGCCTGGCGCGGGTCCAGGCGTTGATGGAGCACCCGGCCTTCACCTTGAAGAACCCGAACAAGGTACGCGCCTTGGTCGGCGCCTTCGCCGGGCAGAACCTGGTCAACTTCCACGCCGCCGATGGGTCGGGGTACCGCTTCCTGGCGGACCTGGTGATCGAGCTGAACGCGCTGAACCCGCAGATCGCCTCGCGCCAGCTCGCACCACTGACCCGCTGGCGCAAGTACGACGACAAGCGCCAGGCACTGATGAAGGGCGAGCTGGAGCGGATTCTCGCGTCCGGGGCGCTGTCCAGCGATGTGTATGAGGTGGTGAGCAAGAGCCTGGCGTAAGCCTGGTAGACATTGGGGCTGCTGCGCAGCCCTTTCGCGGCACAAGGCCGCTCCTACAGGGGACCGCGAGCCTCTGTAGGAGCGGCCTTGTGCCGCGAAAGGGTCGCCGCAGCGGCCCCAATTGTTTTTATGGTTAACAAAACATAACGTCCCGCTCGTTGTGTTCCGCCGAACAACCCCGATACGATGACCTGAAGCTATTCCAGGGCTCTGGAACAGGGTTTTCGCAGTACCTGGCAATAGATTGACCCAGCACAAGAACACAACAGGGGGCAGTCATGAGAGAGCGGGCAAGGGCACGCTACAGCCTGGCGGCCAGCGCGATGCTGGCGCTGACGCTGGGTATCGGGGCCGGGCAAGTCCTGGCGGCGGTGGCCGCCGAGGAATACTCGGTGGAGTCGGCCAAGGCCAGCCAGAGCCTGTTGATCGGCGCCACCCACGCCGGGCAGCGCCTGGTGGTGGTCGGCGACCGCGGCCACATTCTGTTCTCCGACGACCAGGGCAAGACCTGGACCCAGGCCCGGGTCCCCACCCGGCAACTGCTCACCGCCGTGTTCTTCCTCGACGACAAGCGCGGCTGGGCCGTCGGCCACGACGCGCAGATCCTCGCCAGCAGCGACGGCGGCGCGACCTGGAGCAAGCAGTTCGAAGACCTGTCCCGCGAAGCCCCCTTGCTCGATGTGCGCTTCCTCGACCCGCAGCACGGCTTCGCCGTGGGTGCCTACGGCGCCCTGCTGGAGACCCTAGATGGCGGCCAGCACTGGCAGGACGTCGCCGAGCGCCTGGACAACCCCGACCAGTTGCACCTCAACGCCATCACCCTGGTGAAGGACGCCGGCCTGTTCATCGTCGGCGAGCAGGGCGGCATGTTCCGTTCCAGCGACGCCGGCCAGAGCTGGACCAAGGTCCAGGGCCCCTACGAGGGCTCGCTGTTCGGCGTGATCGGCACCGCCCAGCCCAACACCCTGCTGGCCTACGGCCTGCGCGGCAACCTGTTCCGCTCCACCGATTTTGGCGACAGCTGGCAGCCGATCGAGCTCAAGGCCGAACGCGGCCCGCTCGAATTCGGCCTGGCAAGCGCTACGCTTCTCGAAGACGGCAGCCTGGTGCTGGTCGGCAATGGCGGCAGCGTGCTGCGCAGCCATGACGACGGGCAGACCTTCAGCGTGCGTAACCGCGCCGACCGCATTGCCCTGTCGGGCGTCAGCGGCCTGGGCGGTGGCGGCCTGCTGCTGGTCGGGCAAGGGGGCGTGCACCTGGCCTCGGCCGACGGTACCCAGGAGGCGCGTCCATGACCAGCCGGGAGAGCTTCGACATGCAGCACAAGGACAAGGCCACCCTGCTGGAACGCCTGATCTTCAACAACCGCCCCATCGTCATCGCCATCTGCGTGCTGGTGAGCATCTTCCTGTTCTGGCAGGCCACGCAGATTCGCCCCTCCACCAGCTTCGAGAAGATGATTCCGCTGCAGCATCCGTTCATCGAACAGATGCTCGAGCACCGCAACGACCTGGCCAACCTCGGCAACACCGTGCGTGTGTCGGTGGAGTCGACCAAGGGTGACATCTTCGACAAGGACTACATGGAGACCCTGCGCCAGATCCATGACGAGGTGTTCTACATCCCCGGCGTCGACCGCGCCGGCCTCAAGTCGCTGTGGAGCCCCAGCGTGCGCTGGAGCGAGGTCACCGAAGAAGGCTTCTCCGGCGGCGAGGTGATCCCCAATACCTACAACGGCTCCCAGGACAGCCTCGACACCTTGCGCGACAACGTGCTCAAGTCCGGCCAGGTCGGGCGCCTGGTGGCCAACAACTTCAAGTCCAGCATCATCGACATCCCCTTGCTGGAAAGCTACCCCGATCCGCAGGACCCGGGGCGCCAGGTCAAGCTCGACTACCAGCAGTTCTCGCACCAGCTGGAAGAGAAGATCCGCGACAAGTTCCAGGCGCAGAACCCCGACGTGAAGATCCATATCGTCGGCTTCGCCAAGAAGGTCGGCGACCTGATCGACGGCCTGGTGATGGTGGCGATGTTCTTCGGCGTGGCGCTGGTGATCACCTGGGCGCTGCTGTACTGGTTCACCTGGTGTATCCGCAGCACCATCGCCGTGCTCATCACCACCCTGGTGGCGGTGGTCTGGCAGTTGGGGCTGATGCACGCGGTGGGCTTCGGCCTGGATCCGTACTCGATGCTGGTGCCGTTCCTGATATTCGCCATCGGCATCTCCCACGGGGTGCAGAAGATCAACGGCATCGCCCTGCAGTCGAGCGACGCCGACAACGCCCTGACCGCGGCGCGGCGTACCTTCCGCCAGCTGTTCCTGCCGGGGATGATCGCCATCCTCGCCGACGCCGTGGGCTTTATCACCCTGCTGATCATCGACATCGGGGTGATCCGCGAGCTGGCCATCGGCGCCTCGATCGGCGTGGCGGTGATCGTCTTCACCAACCTTATCCTGCTGCCGGTGGCGATCAGCTACGTCGGCATCAGCCAGAAGGCCATCGCCCGCAGCAAGAAGGACGCCACCCGCGAACACCCGTTCTGGCGCCTGTTGTCCAACTTCGCCAGCGCCAAGGTGGCGCCGGTGTCGGTGGTGCTGGCGCTGCTGGCCTTCGCCGGCGGCCTCTGGTACAGCCAGAACCTGAAGATCGGCGACCTCGACCAGGGCGCGCCGGAGCTGCGCCCGGACTCGCGCTACAACCAGGACAACAGCTTCATCATCAGCAACTACTCGACCAGTTCCGACGTGCTGGTGATCATGGTCAAGACCCCGGCCGAGAGCTGCTCGATCCACTCGACCATGGCGCCGATCGACGAGCTGATGTGGACCATGGACAACACCCCGGGGGTGCAGTCGACCATCTCCCTGGTGACCGTGTCGAAACAGGTCATCAAGGGCATGAACGAGGGCAGCCTGAAATGGGAGACCCTGTCGCGCAACCCGGACATCCTCAACAACTCCATCGCCCGCGCCGACGGCCTTTACAACGCCGACTGCTCGCTGGCGCCGGTGCTGGTGTTCCTCAACGACCACAAGGCCGAGACCCTGGAGCGGGTCACCGCCGCGGCCAAGGCCTTTGCCGACAGCCACAACAAGGAAGGGCTGCAGTTCCTCCTGGCGGCGGGTAACGCCGGCATCGAGGCGGCCACCAACGAGGTGATCAAGTCGGCCGAGCTGACCATCCTCATCCTGGTCTACATCTGCGTGGCGGTGATGTGCATGATCACCTTCCGCTCGTTCGCCGCGACGCTGTGCATCGTCCTGCCGCTGGTGCTGACCTCGGTGCTGGGCAACGCACTGATGGCGTTCATGGGCATCGGCGTGAAGGTCGCCACGCTGCCGGTGGTGGCGCTGGGCGTGGGCATCGGCGTGGACTACGGCATCTACATCTACAGCCGCCTGGAGAGCTTCCTGCGTGCCGGCCTGCCGTTGCAGGAGGCCTACTACGAGACCCTGCGCTCCACCGGCAAGGCGGTGCTGTTCACCGGCCTGTGCCTGGCCATCGGCGTGTGCACCTGGATCTTCTCGGCCATCAAGTTCCAGGCCGACATGGGCCTGATGCTGACCTTCATGCTGCTGTGGAACATGTTCGGCGCCCTGTGGCTGTTGCCGGCGCTGGCGCGGTTCCTGATCAAGCCGCAGAAGCTGGCGGGCAAGGAGGGTGGGTCGATCTTCGCTCACTGACCAAGGCCCGATCGCGGGGCAAGCCCGCTTCCACGACCTACCTGGCGTGGGAGCGGGCTTGCCCCGCGATGCGTATAATGGCGGCCATTTTTCTCAATCGGTGCCTCCATGACCACCCTCGCCACCGCCCTCGCATCCTGCGACATGCTCCTGATCGACGGCCTGCATGCCTTCGACTTCACCTTCGACGCATCCGGCCTCACCATCGAATGCATGGACGGTCGCCAGCTGCGTCGCTGGAACTTCACCCCCGACCAGGTCGCCGCCGCCAGCGGCGCGGGCGACGACTGGAGCCTGGCCAGTGACGAAGGCGAGCATCGTCTAGTCTGTATGAGTGCTTTTCGTGCCCCGGATGAAGAAGACGATGAACAGGAAATGGACACGCCTGCTGACCGCTAGCCTCATGGCTTTGTCAGTCAACGCCCAGGCCGCCACGTTGCTGGTGGGCAGCTACACCGACAACGGCAGCGAAGGGATCTACCGCTACGACTTCGACTCCCGCACGGGGCAGATCGACGCCACGCCCCGTCAGGTGGTCAAGAGCGTCAGCCCTTCGTGGCTGGTGCTGTCCGCCGACCAGCGTCAGTTGTTCGCGGTCAATGAAACGCCCAAGGGCCAGGTCAGCAGTTTCTCGCTGGGCAAGCAGGGCGAGATCAAGCTGTTGAACCAGGTGCCCAGCCAGGGCGACGAGCCGACCCACGCCAGCCTCAGCCATGACCAGCGCTACCTGTTCATTGCCAACTACGCCGTCGCCCCCGACCCCGGTGGCAGCCTGGTGGTGATCCCGGTGGCCCGGGACGGCAAGCTCAAGCCGGTGGTGCAGCAGGCCCGGCATGCGCCGAGCAAGGTCAACCCCGAACGCCAGGCCGGTGCCCATGTGCATTCACTGGTTTTGTCGCCCGATGGCCGCCACCTGTACGCCAGCGACCTGGGCGCCGACAAGGTGTTCATCTACCGCTACGACGGCGCCAGCCACGAGCATCCGCTGAGCCCGGCGATCCCGCCTGCGGTCGAGTTGCCGCCGGGCAGCGGCCCGCGTCACCTGCTGTTCGACGCCAAGGGGCGGCATGCCTACCTGACCCTGGAGATGAGCGCCGAGGTGGTGGTGTTCGATGTGCAGGACGGCGCGCTGACCGAGCGCCAGCGCCTGCCGCTGACCGAAAGTTCGGACGCTGCGGCTAAGGCGGCTGGCGGCCTGCACCTGTCGGCCGATGGGCGTTTCCTCTATGTCAGCAACCGTGGTACCGCCAATGAGATCGTGGTGTACGCCGTGGGCAAGGACGATGGCCAACTTGCCCTGCTGCAGCGCCGTTCGGTGGAGGGCGATCATCCCCGGGAGTTTGCCCTCGATCCGGATGGCAACTACCTGCTGGTGGCGAACCAGAAAAGCAACCAGATCGTGGTCATGCGCCGCGATCCGCGCAGCGGCAAGTTGGGCGAAACGGTGCAGAAGCTGCCCCAGCAGGCGCCTTCGGATCTCAAGTTTTTGGAATGAACCTGCGTTTGCCCTGTAGGAGCGGCCTTGTGCCGCGAAAGGGCCGCAGAGCGGCCCCAGGATTTCAGCGTTAATGCATCAATCGCCGGGGCTGCTGTGCAGCCCTTTCGCGGCACAAGGCCGCTCCTACAGGGGGCGCGTGGGCAATTATCGATAGGCGTGATAATCGCTACTGCTGCAATGAATTTTTCCAGGCAGACGCATCGGCGTAAGTTTTGACCCAAGGCCCCGACGGGCCAACGTCAACCACCGAAGTCGAGGTCAGCCCACATGAACTTCAATCTCTTCCCGGTCATCGCCGCTTCCGCCATCTCCGCCTCCGTCGTACTGCCGGCCCACGCCCAGCTGGAGCAAAACGCCAAGGCGTCCAACACCCACAGCTACACCCAGAAGTACCTGCAGCAGAGCGCACATTTCCACGCCGCCCTGAGCAAGCATGCCAATTGAGTGTGTAAAGCCATTGGTAATAGCACAACGCCATGTGATTTAATTTGACGCTAATATTTTGACTCGCCAAAGGGGCAGAGCATGATGTGGCGTATCACGGCGGTAGTGCTGTTGTTGATGTCCGCGCCGATCCTGGCGCTTTGAGCGACACGCTGTCTCACTTGGCCATCACGGCCTTGAACAGCGGCGATGCCAGCCAGCTCTGCAACCAGCTCCGCAACCGCGGATAAGCCGCCTCGGCGAACCATTCGGGTTCGACCCCGGCAAACTGGCGCATCAGGGGCAGCAGGGCGGCGTCGGCCAGGCTTGGGTGAGCGGCCAGCAGGTAGGGCCTGCCTTCGAGCAGGCATTCCAGCTCGGCCAGCCAGGGCTCGGCCTGGGCGCGGTAGTGCGCCCGGGTGTGCTCGGGGTAGCGCTCGGCGTACTTGTACAGGTTCACCTGCGTCTTGAAGGTGCCGTCGTTGCGCGCGATCAGCGTTTCGGCCTGCTGCGCCGCGGCGGGGTCGGCCTGCAGGCGCCAGTCCTCGGGGTCATGTCGGGCGAGCGCCCAGCGCATGATGTCCAGGCTTTCCTCCAGCACCTCATCCCCGGTATCGAGCACCGGCACCGTGCCCTTGGGCGACAGCGCCAGCAGCTCGGCCGGCTTTTCCTTCATCTTCACCTCGTGGACCTGCACGTCGCAGCCGGCGTAGCGCAGGGCCAGGCGCGCGCGCATGGCCCAGGGGCAACGGCGGAACGAGTAGAGGATCACCCGCACACCTCCACGTCGCTCAGGCCGTTGCCCTGGCGGCGCACCTGGATCTGCACCGGGATGCGCTCGTGCATTTCCTGCACGTGGGAGATCACCGCTACCTTGCGCCCCTGGGCCTGCAGGCCGTCGAGGGCGTCCATGGCCAGTTGCAGCGACTCGGGGTCGAGGCTGCCGAAGCCTTCGTCGATGAACAGCGATTCGATACGCAGGGTGCTCGACGCCATGGATGCCAGGCCCAGGGCCAGGGCCAGCGACACCAGGAAGGTCTCGCCGCCCGACAGCGAATGCACCGAGCGCAGCTCGTCGCCCATCTCGGTGTCCAGCACCAGCAGGCCCAGGGCACTGCCGCCGCGCTTGAGGCGATAACGCCGGGCCAGCTGGCGCAACTGGCTGTTGGCGTGGTGCAGCAGCAGGTCGAGGTTGTAGCCCTGGGCGATCTTGCGGAACACATCGCCCGAGGCCGAGCCGATCAACGCATTCAGGCGTGCCCAACGTTGCCATTGCTGGTAGGCCTGGTCGATCTGTGCGGCCAGGGCCTGGCTGGCCTGTTGTCGGCGCTGATCCTCGGCCTGTTGGGCGCGCAGCTCGGCGCATTGCTGCTCCTGGGCGGCCAGCTGTGCGGCCAGCTCGGCGAGGGCGGTTTCCAACGCTTCGACGGGCAGCTCGCCATGGGCCTGGGCAGTGTGTTGCTGCAGTCGCTGCTCACGCTCGCCTAGCAACACGCGGCCTTGCTCGACGGCTTTTTCCGCGGCCTGCAGGCGTTGGCGCAGTTCGCCCACCTGGCTGTCGTCGATGGCCAGCAGGCGGTCGAGGCCGGCATCGTCCAGCTCCGGGTGTTCGCTGCGCCACTGGGCGATTTCGCCCTGCAGCTGCTGGTGCTCCTGCTCCAGCGCCTGCTGGCGCTGCTGGTTGGCCTTGAGCTCGCCGGCCAGTTGCACACCCTGGGTGTGCAGCGCCTGCAGTTGCCGGGCGCTGTCTGCCTCGGCGGTGCGGGCCTGTTCCAACTGGGTGTCCATGTGCTGCTGCCAGGCCTCGGCGCTGGGCTGTTCGCCGAGCAGCTCGCCCAGGGTGGCCTGGGCCTGCCGGCGTTGTTCGTCCAGCACGGCGAGCTTCTGTTGCAGCTGCTGCTGGCTGTGCAGGCGTGCCTGTTGCTGATCGCGCTGTTTGTCCAGCTGGACCTGGCGAGCCTGTTGCTCTTCCAGCTCGTCCTTGCGCAGGTCGAGTTGCTGGCGGCGCTGGGCAATCTGCTGGTCGAGGCCGAGGAACGCATTGGCCGGGTCGTCGCGCAGGGCCTGGAGAATGTCCGGGGGCAGCACGCTTTCGAGGCTTTCGAGGGCCTGCGCGAGTTGCTGCTCGTCGGCGGCCAGGGCCTGGTGCTGCTGGTCGAGGTGGCGCTGGGCCTGTTGCTGGGCTTCGCCTGCGGCCTGCAATTGCTGGGTGAGGCGGGCGGCATCCTTTTGCAGGGCGAGCAGGGCGCCCTGGCGTTTCTCGTCGCGATCGATCTCGTCGCCGAGGCGGCGCAGCTGGCCGTCGAGCCACTTGCCACGGGCGTTGTCATCCTGCGGCGCCAGCGCTGGCCACAGGGCATGGGCCTGGACCTGCTCGAGCACGGGCTGCAACTGCTCGCCCAACTGCTGCTGTTGCTGCTGGTAGTCCTTGAGCTGGGCGTTGACCACGCCCAGCTGGGTGCGCAGTTCCACCAACCTGGTATTGAGCTGTTCGACCTGCTGCTGCGCCGCTGCTTCCTCGGCCTGGTCGTGACGCCCGAGGCTGTGCAGCAACGCCTCGGGTTGATGGAACGGGTGCTCGGCGCTGCCGCACACCGGGCAGGGCTCGCCATCGCGCAGCTGGGCGCGCAGTTCCTCGACGCTGGTGTTGCGCGTCAGGCGTTGGCGCTCGAGCAGCTGGCGGGTGAGAGTCAGCGCCTGCTCTGCGTTTTCCAGTTCGGCCTTGGCCGCCGTGCCTTCGCCGATCAGTTGCTGGCGCTGCTGCATGGCCTGTTGCTGGCGCTCGCGCAGCGCATCGAGGCCGTTGCGCAGTTCCATTTCGCGGCCATGCAGGCGCGACAGCTCCTCGACCGCGCGTTGCTGCTTGCGGTTGTCCTGGAGCATGGCGCCGAGCAGGTCGATCTGTTCGGCCAGCGCCTGGGGCTCGGCCCCCGCCTCGCGGAACAGCAACTCGAAATGCTCGCGCTGGGCTTGCAGCTGGGCGTTGGCCTGGCTGGCCTGGGCCTGCAGGCCGGGCAGCTCTTCGCGGCCCTTGGCCAGACGGCCGCCGATCAGCATCACCTGCTTGAGCTGTGGCAGGTAGGCCTGCCAGGCGTCGGCCAGGCTGCCGAGCGGTTCGCTCTCGGCCAGGGCGCCGTCGATCCGGGCCAGTTGCTGCAGGCTGCGCTGCTGGTTGTCTTCCAGCTGCTGCAGTTGCTGGCGGGCCGCATCGACTTCCTGTTCGGCCTGGGTGCAGGCTTCCCGTTGCTCGGCAAGCTCCTTGTCCAGGCGCGCCAGGTCGCCCTGGGCGGCGAAGGCCTGGCGCAGGCGCGGGGCGTTTTCGCCGTGCAGGGCCTGGTGCTCGACCAAGTGCTGGCGGGCCGTTTCCAGGGCCTGCTGTAGCGCGTCGGTGTGTTGCTGCAGTTCGGTGTGCTGGCGCTGTTGCTGGTCGATATCGGCCAGCACCGGGGCCAGTTGCCCGGCCAGGTGCTGCTGGCGGTGGAACTGGTGGCGCTGGGGCGCCAGGCGCTCCAGGCGTTGCAGGTCGACGCGCTGTTCGGCCAGTTGTTGCCACTCGTGTTCCGCGCTTTGCAGGGCCGTGCCGGCTTCACTGTGCTGGGCCTGCAGGCGCTGCTGTTCGGCAAACCAGGTGCGTTGCTGTTCCAGCTGGCGCTGGCGCGCCTGCTCGGCCTTGAACTGTTGCTGGGCCTGTTCCAGTGCCTGGTCGAGGGCGGCGCGGGCTTCGGCCTCCATCGGCAACAGGTGCTCGGCCTGCTTCTTCAGGTCGTTGTGAACCTCGCCGGTTTCCCGCGCCTTGCTGAAGGCGCGTTGGCCCAGGCGGGTGTAGATCGCGGTGTTGGTGAGTTTTTCCAGCAGTTCGCTGCGCTCACGGTCGTCGGCCTTGAGGAAAGCGCCGAACTCGCTCTGGGCCAGCATCACCGCGCGGGTGAACTGCTCGAAGTTCAGGCCCAGGCGCGCCTCGACCAGTTGCTTGTACTCGTTCTTGCCGCTGCCCAGCTGTTGCTCGCTGTCCAGGTCGTAAAGGCTCTGGCGGCTGTTCTGCAGCTTGCCGGTGGCCTTCTCGCGGGCGCGGTTGGCTTCCCAGCGGGCGCGGTAGCGGCCGCCGTCGATGCCGACGAAATCGACCTCGGCGAAGCCGCTGCCGGTGCCGCGGCGCAGCAGGTTGCGCGGATCCGAGGTGGGGATCTCGCCGTCGGCGTCCGGCACCTTGGCTTCCCGGGCGATGTCGTTCAGGCGTGGCACGCTGCCGAACAGGGCCAGGCACAGGGCGTCGAGCAGTGTGCTCTTGCCGGCCCCGGTGGGCCCGGTGATGGCGAACAGGCCGGCGCTGGCCAGGGGCTCGGCGGTGAAGTCGATATCGATCGGGCCGGCCAGCGAGGCCAGGTTCTTCAGGCGGATGGCGAGGATCTTCATGCCTGCTCCTCCTCTTGCAGGACGTCCTGCAGCAATTCGGCGAAATCGGCCAGGGCCTGGTCGTCGGCGGGGTTGCCATAGGCCTGTTCCCAGGCACGGCCGAACAGGTCCTGTGGGGTCATCTGGGCCAGCTCGACGAAGGCTTGCTCGTCGTCCTCGGCGCGGCCACTGCCGGCGTATTCGGCGCTGATACGCACCAGGCGCACGGCCTTGCCCTGCAGGGCGCCTTCGATCTGCTGGCGCAGGTCGGGCTGCGGCTCGTCCAGGCGTACCCGCACCTCCAGCCAGGGCTGGCGGTTGGGGTCTTCGAGCAGGTCGATCACCGGCAGTTGCCCGAGCTGTTCGAGCAATTCGCCCAGTGGCGCCGGGCCGACCCGTTGCAGGGCCACCGCGCGGGGCACCGGACGCGGTTCGACGCTGACCAGCTCGGCGCCGTCCAGCTCCACTTCCAGGACCTGGTGCGGGTAGTTGATCTCGGCGAACGACAACGGGATCGGCGCGCCGCTGTAGCGGATGCGGTTCTCGCGGTTGACCTTCTGCGGCTTGTGCAGGTGGCCGAGGGCGACGTAGCTGATGGCCTTGTCGAACAATTTGGCCGGCAGGGCCTCGGCATTGCCGATGATCAGGCTGCGCTCGGAGTCCTCCGAGATGCTGCCGCCGGCCATGTGCGCGTGGCTGATGGCGACCAGCGCCTGGTCTTTCTTGCGCTTCTTCTGCGCCGCAGCGATCAGTTGCTCATGGACCTGGTTGATGCCCTGCAGGTAGTCGTCGCCCAGCGCGGGGCCGGTGACTTCGGCGGGGCGCAGGAAGGGCAGGGCCAGGCACCAGGCGCCGACCTTGCCACGGGCGTTGGTCAACGGGATCAGCAGCCGCTCGGTGTCCAGCTGGCCCTCGTCGAGCCAGTGCACCCGGCCCAGGGCGTGGGTGCGCAGGCGGCGCATCAGTGGCGCCGGCAGCTCGATGCGCGAGCCTGAGTCGTGGTTGCCGGCGATCATCACGATATCCAGCTTGGGCTGTTGCTCGTGGGCCTGGACGATGAAGTCGTAGAGACGCTCCTGGGCTTTGACCGGCGGGTTGACCGTGTCGAAGATGTCGCCGGCGATCAGCAGCGCGTCGGGTTGGCGCAGGCGCAGCTGGCCGAGCAGCCAGTCGATGAAGCAGGCGTGTTCGAAATCGCGTTCCTGGCCATGCAGGCTCTGGCCCAGGTGCCAGTCGGAGGTGTGAAACAGACGCATGGAAGATCCGTTGGGTGAGCGGCAGGGGGGCGTTTGGATTAGGGCGCTATGGTAACTCATCGCGGGCCCGTGGGAGCGGGCTTGCCCCGCGATGAGGCTACTTGGGATACAGCGGCGGCAAGCTGCCGGCTTCGCCCGGCGGCGCCAGTACCTGCTCGGCCGGCGGAATCGCGCCAATCGCGCGCCACAGTTCGTCGCCGTGCCAGTATTGCCCGCTCTCGCTGTACAACGCCCCATTCAACCCGTCCAGCGCATCGGACAACGGCACGAAGCGCGCCGCCATCTCGGCCAGGGTTTCCGGCTGCTGCCGGGCCCAGGCGTCCAGCGCCTGGCGGGTGGCCTGCGGGTCGTTGGCCTGGCAGGCGCGCTTGAGGTCGTCGAGCAGCGTGCGCGGGCTCGGGCCGGTCTGTGCCGCGCGCAGCACCGCTGGTTGCGAGCGGGCCCGCCACCACAGGGTGAAGCCGAGCAGGGTGGTCAGGGCCAGGGCCAGCGTGGCCAGCTGCCAGGGCCAGAGCGGGCCGGGGCTGAGGTTGCCGTCGCCGACGGGCGTGTCGGCGCTCAGCGCCGGGTTGTCCTGCACGTTCAGGGTGCGGGCCGGCAGGCTGCTGTGCTCCAGGTGGTCTTCGCGGGTGTTCCACCAGGTCACCTCCAGCGCCGGCAGGGCCAGGTCGCCAGCGTGGGTCGGCACCAGCGCCTCGCGTTCCTCGCGGTTGGCGACCATGCCGCGCTCGCCGATCTCGTTGCGCAGCAACGGCTGGTCGGGGTAACGGCGCAGGCCGGTGACCTCGGTGGCCGGCAGTGGTGGCAACTGGGTGCTCGACAGGCCCTCGGCACGCACGGTGATGTTGCGCGTCAGCGAGTCGCCGATCTGCGTCGGCTGACGCACCGGGTCGGGGTTCCAGTGCTCTTCCAAGGTCAGGCTGCGGGCCGGCAGCCAGGGGCGGTCGGCCGGGTAGCTGGCCGGGATCGGGTTGACCGTCAGGCGCAGCGGCAGCGAGCTGACCTGCACCTGGCGGCCGACCCGCGGCGTGCCGGCCGGCTGTTCGCCATTGTCGGCGGCGGTGGCAGTGAAGCGCAGTGGCGGCACTTCAAGGCTGCCGCTCTGTTGCGGATAGATCGCATAACGGGTCTCGATCACCCCGTGGCGCACGCCGTTGATGTCCTTCTCAAAGGTGCGCGACTCGCCCAGCGGGTCGACCTTGGCGTTTTCCAGCTGCAGCGGGCTGAGGCTGCTGTCGTCGTACAGCGCCACCGAATGGTAGATGCGCAGGGTCAGCACGGCCTGGGCCTGGACATAGACCTCGCTGCTGTCCAGGGTGGCCTCGACGAACACCTGCGCCGCCGCCTCCGGGCGCTGGCTGTCGGCCTGCTGCACTTGCAGTTCGATGGCCTGGCTGCGCGACTGACCCAGCTGCAGCTCGGGGATGCGCAGGCTGCCGCTGCGCCGGGGCAGCAGGGTGATGATCCAGCGGGTGCTGGCGCGGGTCTCGCCGTCCAGGGTGTGCAGGCTGTTGAGCTGGCGCGTGCCGCGCACCTCGAAGTCGGGCTCGAGGGTGCGCAGGTCGGGCTTGCCGAACTGGGTGACGTCCTGGCTCTCGAGGGTGAGTTCCAGGGTTTCGCCGGCTTCCAGGCGCGTGCGGTCGACGCTGGCCTGCAGGATCGGTTCGGCCTGTGCCGCGAGGCTCCACAGCAGGCCTAGGAGAAAGACGCCGAGGCGACTCATCGTGGGGTTTCCTGATGCAATTGCTGTTCGTACCAGAATTTGCGCCGCAGCAGTTCCGCCGGATTGTCGGGGATCTCCCGCAGCCATTGCTCCAGGGCCTGGCGCTGTTCGGCGTCGAGGCTGGTGGAGAGCGGCCGCTGGGGCGGCTGGGTGAGGCTGTCATCATCGCCGCCGGCAGCGCCGGGTGGGGCCTGGGTGTTGCCCTGGCTGTCGCCGTTCTGCTGGCCCTGGGCCTGTTCGTCGCTGCCGGGCGTGCCTTGGGCCTGGCTGCTGGTCGAGCTGCTGTTGCCTTCGGTCTCGTTGCCGGGGGTGCCTTGGGCATCGGCGTTGTTCGGTTGTGCCTCGGCGCTGGCCTGGCGCTGCTGCAACAGTTGCTGGACCAGGGCCTGGTTGTCCAGTGCCGCCTTCAGGTCGGGCTGGCGCTCCAGGGCCTGCTCATAGGCGTCCAGCGCCGCCTCCAGTTCGCCGGCGCGGGCCAGGGCGTTACCCCGATTGTAGTGGGCGGCCGCGGTGCCGGCCTGGGCGAAGGCGGCGGCGGCGCCTTCGAAATCGCCGGCCTGGTACAGGGCCATGCCGCGCCACTGGCTGTCCTCGAAGTGCCGTGCCGCCTCGGCCGGGCGTTGCCGCTCCAGCAGGCGCTGGCCCTGCTGGTCGGGGCGCAGCCACAGGTCGTTGAACTCGAAGGCCTGGCTCGGTTGCGGCAAGGCCAGCAGCAGCGGCAGGCAGAACAGCCAGCCACGCCGGCCGGCGCAGGCGGCGAGCAGCAGCAGGGGTAGCAGCAGCCAGTAGCCCTGGTCGGCCCAGCTGTCCAGTTGCAGGGTCTGGCCATCGTTGTGCAGCAGCCGCGGGTTGTCGAACAGGCCCAGGCCGCGCAGGTCGAGGTCGTCGATGCGGGCGTGGCGGTAGCGTCCGCCGGTCGAGCCGATGAAGCTCTTCAGCGAGGCGCTGTCCAGGCGCGGCAGGAGGATGCCGCCCTGGTCGTCCTTCAGGTACTCGCCGTTGGCCTGGCGCACCGGCGCCCCCTCGGCGCTGCCGACGCCCAGCATCAGCAGGCTCGGGCCCTGGCGTCCGAGGGCCTGGCGGATGCCTTCGCGCTCCGGTTCACTCAGTGAGGAGCCGATCAGCAGCAGGCGGCCCTGGCCCAGGCCGCTCTGGGCGAGCAGGGCCAGGCCCTTGTGCACGGCGAGGTCGGCACGCTGGCCGGGCTGCGGCATGATCGACGGGTCGACGGCCTCGAGCAGGTTGCGCGTGGTGCCCAGGTCATCGGACAGCGGCACCAGGGTGTGGGCGGAGCCTGCGTAGACGATCAGCGCGGTCTGGCTGTCGCGGCGGTGCTCGAGCAGGTCGAGGATCTTGCGCCGGGCCTGTTCCAGGCGGTTCGGCGTGCTGTCCTCGGCGAGCATCTGCGGCGTCAGTTCGAGCAGGATCACCAGCGGGTCGGCCGGGCGCTGGCGGGTTTCCTCCAGGCGCTGCCAGCTGGGCCCGAGCAAGGCCAGGACGATCAGCAGCCAGGCCAGGCCCAGGGCGATCCACGGCAGCTTGCTGGTGCTGCCGCTGCCGCCGCCGAGCAAGACCGCATGGAACGGCTGCGGCAAAATCAGCTGCCAGCGTCCGGCGCGCTTGCGCCGGTGCCAGAGCTTGAACAGCAGCCAGCCGAGCAGGGGCAGCACCAGCAGCCAGAGCGGGCGCAGCCATTGGGGCCAGAGTTCGATCATCGCCGCCTCCTCAGGCGCAGGCGCTTGAGGCGCTGGCGCCATTCCGGGTGGGGCTGCAGGAAGCGTGGCTTGCGCAGCAGGCGTTGCAGCAGGTTGTCCGGCCATTGCACGGCCACCACCAGCAGCACGCTGAGCAGCAGCGCCAGGGCCAGTGGCCAGGCATACAGCGCGTGGGCGGTGCGCGCCTGGGTTGGTTGCTGGGCCACCGGTTCCAGCTGGTCGAGGGTGTCGCCGATGGCGTCCAGCTCGGCGCCATCGTGGGCGCGGAAATAGCTGCCGTGGGTGATCTCGGCGATCTCCTTGAGCGAGGCTTCGTCCAGGTCCAGGCTCGGGTTCAGCCCGAGCAGGCCCGGCGTGCCGCTGGCCTCGGGGTTGGCGCCGATGCCGATGGTGTAGATGCGCACGCCTTCCTGGGCGGCCAGGCGGGCGGCGGTCAGCGGGTGGATCTGCCCGCCGTTGTTGGCGCCGTCGGTGATCAGGATCAGCACCCGGCTCTGCGCCGGGCGCTGGCGCAGGCGCTTGACCGCCAGGCCGATGGCGTCGCCGATGGCGGTGTTCTTGCCGGCGATGCCGATCTGCGCCTCGTCGAGGAAGGTGCGCACGGTGCGCCGGTCGAAGGTCAGCGGGGCCTGCAGGTAGGCCTGGCTGCCGAACAGGATCAGGCCGACGCGGTCGCCCTGGCGGTCCTGGAGGAAGTCGCCCATCAGCGCCTTGACCAAGTCCAGGCGGCTGATCTCGTCGTCCTTCCACTGCATGTCGGGGAAGTCCATGGAGCCCGACACGTCCACCGCCACCAGCAGGTCGCGCCCGCTGGCCGATACCGGCAGCGGATCGCCCAGCCACTGCGGGCGTGCGGCGGCCAGCAACAGCAGCAGCCAGATCAGGATGAACGGCGCCTGCTGGCGCCAGGTCGGCAGGTTCAGCCGCGCTCGGCGCCCGGCCAGGCCTTCGAGTTCATCAAGGAAACCCACCTTGAGCACCGGCTCGCCGCTGTCGGCGGCGGGCAGCACCAGGCGCGCCAGCCAGGGCAGCGGCAACAGCAGGAAGATCCACGGCCAGGCCAGTTCAAACATGCTTGCGGATCCAGGTGTCGACCGCCTGGGCGAGCCCGGCGATGGCCTTGTCGTCGAGCTTGCACTCGGGTTTGTAGGCGCCTTCGACCAGCACCATCCAGCGGGTCAGGCCAGCGGCCGGGCAGCGGTTGTCGAGAAACGCCAGCCACTGCCGGCCATTGAGGGTGTGGCTGTTGGCGCCGGGATAGTGGTTGCGGCACAGGCGCTTGAGCAGGGCGTTGATCTGCTGCAGCCAGGCGCCGGCCGGCGCGCCGTCGTAGGGGCGCGGCAGGCGTGCCAGTTCCGCCAGCGCCTCGACACGGATCGGGTCCAGCGGCAGTTCGGCGCGCACCACCTTGCGCTTGCCCGGGCGCCAGTGGCGCAGGCGCCACAGGCCCCAGCCGAGCAATGGCAGCAAGGCCAGCAACAGCCACCAGCCTGGGGCCGGCGGCCACAGGCCGATGGCGGGCGGTGCGATCAGCGGTTGCAGCTGATCCAACGGGTTCATTTGGCGCTCCCGGGACGCTGCGCGTTCAGGTACTCGCGCAATTGCTCGATCATCTCACTCTGGGTGCTCAGCGGCATCAGCACCACCCGCAGCTTCTGCGCCAGCAGTTCCCAGCGTTCGATGCGCGCCTCGGCCTGCTGGCGGTAGGCCTGGCGCAGGTTGGCATCCAGCGTGTCGAGTTCCAGTTGCGCGCCGCGCTGGGCGAAACGCAGCAGGCCGGCGGCGGGCAGGGCATGGTCGAGCGGGTCGCTGACCGGCATCAGCAGCACGTCGCAATGCCGTGAGAGCATGGCCAGGTGCTGCTCGACGCCGGCACTGAGGGCGCGCTCGTCGCAGATGACGATGGCCAGGCTGCCCGGGCGCAGCACTTCACGCGCCCGGCGCAGGGCCAGGCCCAGGCTGTCGGGCTGCGGCACGGCCTCGGTGTGCAGGGCCTGGTTGACCTTGGCCAGGCGGTTGAGCAGTTGCAGCAGGCTTTGCTTGCTGCGCCGTGGCTTGATCTCGTGGGGCTCGCTGTCGCCGAACACCAGCCCGCCGATGCGGTCGTTGTGGCCCAGCGCCGCCCAGCCGAACAGGGCCGCGGCCTGGGCCGCCAGCACCGACTTGAACATCAGCCCGGAGCCGAAGAACAGCCGCTGGCTCTGCTCGACCATGATGAAGATCGGCCGTTCGCGCTCTTCATGAAAGAGTTTGGTGTGCGGCTCCTGGGTGCGCGCGGTGACGCGCCAGTCGATGTTGCGCACATCGTCGCCGGCCTGATAGACCCGCACTTGGTCGAAGTCCACCCCGCGGCCACGCAGCTTGGAGTGGTGCAGGCCCACCAGCGGGCTGCGCTGGCCGGGCCGGGAGAACAGCTGGATCTCGCGCACGCGGTGGCGCATGTCGATCAGGTCGGCCAGGCCGATGCGGATGCCGGGTTCTGCCAGCTGCGTGGTGGGCATGGGTCAGGCGACGGCGACGACGTCGAGGATGCGCTGGACCACGCGGTCCTGGTCGACCCCGGCCGCCTCGGCCTCGAACGAGAGGATGATGCGGTGGCGCAGCACGTCGAACAGCACCGCCTGGATATCCTCGGGGCTGACGAAGTCGCGTCCGGCCAGCCAGGCGTGGGCGCGCGCGCAGCGGTCCAGGGCGATCGAGCCGCGGGGGCTGGCGCCGTAGGCGATCCAGTCGGCCAGTTCGCCGTCGAACTTGGCCGGGGTGCGGGTGGCCATGACCAGCTGCACCAGGTACTCCTCCACCGCATCGGCCATGTACAGGCCGAGGATTTCCTTGCGCGCGGCAAAGATCGCCTGCTGGCTGACCCGGCGCTCGGGTTTCACTTCGCCGCCCAGGGCTTCGCCGCGGGCTTGCAGGAGGATGCGCCGCTCGACGGCGGCATCCGGGAAACCGATCTTCACGTGCATCAGGAACCGGTCGAGCTGGGCTTCGGGCAGCGGGTAGGTGCCTTCCTGCTCGATCGGGTTCTGCGTGGCCATCACCAGGAACAGCGGCGACAGCTCGTAGGTGCTGCGCCCGACGCTGACCTGGCGCTCGGCCATGGCTTCGAGCAGCGCCGACTGCACCTTGGCCGGGGCACGGTTGATTTCGTCGGCCAGCACCAGGTTGTGGAAGATCGGCCCTTGCTGGAACACGAAGCTGCCGGTTTCCGGGCGGTAGATCTCGGTACCGGTGATGTCGGCCGGGAGCAGGTCGGGGGTGAACTGGATGCGATGGAATTGCGCCTCGATGCCTTCGGCGAGCTCCTTGATGGCCTTGGTCTTGGCCAGCCCCGGGGCGCCCTCGACCAGCATGTGGCCGTCGGCCAGGAGCACGATCAGCAGGCGCTCCACCAGTTTTTCCTGGCCGAGGATCTGGGAGGAGAGAAAGGTGCGCAGCGCGATCAGCGCTTCACGGTGTTCCATCGTTGGCGGTTCCTGGGGATGGGCCCTGGCGCGCTGTGAGCGGTGGCCGGGCGGGGGTGGATACTTTAATCCATCCGGAGGTGCGGGGACCAATGGCGGTTTGCAAAATTAGTGTAAAGCAGCGAACGGGGTCCGAAGACGTTGCGACCCGTTCGCCTGCAAGCCTGGTCCGCTGATGAACCTTTCATGACAAAACGTCGGTAGCAAAGCGCCACTCCCGTCAAAGCCATGGATACCGACAAGGCATCTGGCCATCAGGCCGGTCGAGCCTTGGGGAACGGCCTGGGAGCGGGGCGATGGGGACTATGGAACGCTACACGAAGGTGGGAATGCAGGAGCTCGACCAGCGCCTGGCGAAGATCGTCGAGGCCGCGCGCAAGCAGCCGGTCTCGGTCTACCGCTACGGCGCGCCCTGGGTCTGGATCGTCTCCCAGGAAGACTGGCAGGGCGCCCTGCGCGAGGTGGCCAGCTGCGTGCCGCCCGGGCATTCGCTGGCGCAGCTGAAGCCGCGCATCGAGGCCTTGCTGGACGAGCACCGGCCTGCGCTGGCGCTGCTGGCCGAACAGCAGGGCATGATCATAGCCCCGCACACGCTGATGCACGTGCTGCTGCTGCAGCTGCTGTATTCGGTACCCAGTGAGAAACAGCTCTACGAGCAACTCAACTACAACCTGCTGTTCCGCTGGTTCGCCGGCCTGGAACTGAAGTCGCGGGTGTGGAATTTCAGCCTGTTCAGCCATGACCTCGGCGTTCTGCTGGGCAGTGCCATGGCCGTGTCGCTGCTGCAGCGCATGGTCGACGAGGTGCTCGGCGCAAGCTTGCAGGCCATGCCCGAGTTCAGCCTCAACCTGGCCCTGCTGCACAGCTGGCTGGCACGTCACCAAGGTCAGGCCGCGCCTGACGCAAACCACTAGAAACCCAACGAATTCCTGGCGCTCAAGGGGGCGGTGTGGAGCATTTTTTCTTCAAGCGATGCGCCATCGGCGCAGGGCTGCTGTCGTGCCTGCTGGCGCTCGAGGTGGTCGCGGACGAGGCGCAGCGCCGGGTCGAGATCAATGAATATGTGGTGCGCGGCAATACGGTGCTCGATGCCCAGGCCATCGAAGAGGCGGTCTATCCCTACCTGGGGCCGGACAAGACCCTGGCCGACCTCGAAGGCGCCCGCGAGGCGCTGCAGAAAAGCTACCAGGCCCGTGGCTACCAGTCGGTGTTCGTCGAGCTGCCCGAGCAGAAGGTCGAGGGCGGCGTTGTCTACCTGCAGGTGAGCGAGACCAAGGTCGGCCGCGTGCGCGTGGTCGGCGCCAAGCATTACTCGCCGCTGGAGATTCGTGAGCAGGTCCCGGCGCTGGAGGAGGGCAAGGTGCCCGACTTTGCCCAGGTGCAGGACGAACTGGCCACGCTCAACCGCACGCCGGGCCGGCAGGTCATGCCGCTGGTGCGCGAAGGCCAGCGGCCGGGCACCATGGACGTCGACCTGCAGGTCGAGGACAAGCAGCCCTGGAACCTGAGCCTGGGCCTGAACAACGACCACAGCGCCGACACCGAGAAGCTGCGCAGCGTCGTCAGCCTGGGCTACAACAACCTCTGGCAGGCCGGCCACAGCGTCTCGCTGACCTGGTTCACCGCGCCCCAGGACCGTGACAACGCCGAGGTCTGGTCCGGCTCCTACGCCGCGCCCCTCAACGAGCGCTGGACCGTGCAGTTCTCCGGCTACCACTCCGACAGCAACGTCGCCACGGTGGGCGGCACCAACGTCCTCGGCAAGGGCCATTCCTATGGCGTTTCGGCAATCTACAACCTGCCGGGCGTCGGCGCCTGGGCCAACGCCCTGTCGATTGGCGTGGACTTCAAGGACTTTGACGAGCAGGTCGGCCTGGGCGGCAGCAGCGACAAGGTTCCGCTCAAGTACGCCCCCATCACCCTGGGCTACACCGGCTACCGCTTCACCGAACAGGACCAGCTGAGCCTGGGCCTGAGCCTGGTGGCCGGCACCCGCAGCCTGCTGGGCTACGGCAGCGATGACGCCGAGTTCGACTACAAGCGCTACCGCGCCGATTCCAGCTTCGCCGCGCTCAAGGGCGACGGCAGCTACACCTTCGACTTCGCAGGCTCCTGGCAGAGCGCCTCGAAGCTGGCCTTCCAGCTGGCCTCGGGGCCGCTGGTGTCGAACGAGCAGTTCGCCGCAGGTGGCGCCACCTCGGTGCGCGGTTACCTGGCCGCCGAGCGCACCGGGGACGACGGCCTGTTGTTCTCCCAGGAGCTGCGCACCCCGTCCATTGGGCGCTACGTCGGCAGCTACATCAGCGACTGGCGCTTCTACCTGTTCGCCGAAGGCGCCCAGCTGCGCCTGCAGGACGCGCTGCCCGAGCAGGACGACCGCTACAGCCTGGCCAGTGTCGGCGTCGGCACCCGCGCCACGCTCAATGACTGGCTGTCCGGCAGCGTCGACTGGGCCGTGCCGCTCAAGGATGGCCCCAACACCGACAAGAACGCTTCCCGTGTGCACTTCAGCGTGCAGGCGACTTTCTGAACTCACTGACCGGCATCGACCTGGAGACCTCTCATGCAACGCCTGATATTGACCTTGCTGCTGTGCCTGGGCTTTGCCCTGCCGGGCAGCGCCAGCGCCTGGTGGCAGGATGACTGGATGTACCGCAAGCAGATCGCCGTGGACACCACGCCCCAGGGCGCTGGCCTGACCCAGGCGCTGGGCCGCACCGCGCTGCTGGTACGCTTGCATACCGGCAACTTCAGCTTCGACGGCGTCAGTGAGACCGGTGCCGACATCCGCTTTGTCGGCGCCGATGACAAGACCGTGCTCAACCACCATGTCGAACAGTTCGATCCATTGATGGGCATGGCGCTGATCTGGGTGGACGTACCCCGCATAGAAGCGGGCCAGCGCCAGGACCTGTGGATGTACTACGGCAACCCGAAAGCCCAGGCACCGGTCGGCCAGCCCAGTTTCGACGCCGACTACACCGCGCTCTATCACTTCGACGGCGCCACCGCGCGTGATGCCAGTCCCTATGGCAACCAGCTGCAAGGGCCAACGGTGAGCGTCGATGGCGTGATCGGCCGGGCCATCCAGCTTGGCGGCCAACCTCTGCAACTGCCGGCCAGCGCCTCGCTGCAACTGCCGGCGGGCGCGGCGTTCACTTTCAGCACCTGGCTGCGCCAGGACCAGGCGGTGGGCGAGCAGGTGCTGCTGGCCCGTCGCGAGGCCGGCCACAGCCTGCTGTTGGGCCTGGCCCAGGGCGTGCCGTTCGTCGAGGTCGACGGCCAGCGCGCCAGCGCCAACCAGGCGGTGAGCGCCGGCCAGTGGCAACACCTGGCCCTGGTGGGCGAGGGCGGCAACCTGAGCCTGCTGCTCGAAGGCCAACCGGTGGCGCGCCTGGCCGCCAGCCTGGCGGCCTTCAGCGGTGCCATCGGCGTCGGCGGCGACCTGCCGGCGGCCGAAGGCGAGGCGGCCAGTCACTTCGCACCGTTCGTCGGTGCCCTGGACGAACTGCGCCTGTCGCGCGTGGCCCGCAGCCAGGCCAGCCTGCAGGCCGACGTGCTGGCCCAGGGCGCCGAGTCGCGCCTGGTGGCGTATGGCGTCGACGAGGAACAGTCGGGCTTCGGTTTCGGCGGCCTGGGCTTCCTGCTCAAGGCGGTGCCGGTGGACGCCTGGGTGATCATCGCCATCCTGGTGCTGATGATGGTGCAGTCGTGGGTGATCATGCTGCGCAAGCAGCGCACCCTCAACCGCGTCACCGCCGCCAACACGCGCTTTCGCGAGCACTTCGCCACGGTCGGCACGCGTCTGGAGCAGTTCGCCGACGATCAGGACCTGCATAAGCGGCTGACCGACTCCTCGCTGTGGCATCTGTACCTGGTGGCCGTGCAGGAGCTGCGCACCCGCCGCGCCCAGGGCGCCGACACCAGCTCAGTGTCCGCTGCCACCATCGAGGCCATCCGCTGCTCCATGGACGGCGTGCGCACCCGCGAGAACCAGGCGTTGTCGTCGAAGCTGTCGACCCTGTCCAACGCCATCGCCGGCGGCCCCTACATCGGCCTGCTGGGCACGGTGCTGGGGATCATGGTGGTGTTCCTCGGCACCGCCATGGCCGGCGACGTCAACATCAACGCCATCGCCCCGGGCATGGCCGCGGCGCTGCTGGCCACTGCCATGGGCCTGTTCGTCGCCATCCCCGCGCTGTTCGGCTACAACCGCCTGACCACGCGCAACCGCGAGGTCAGCGCCGACATGCGGGTGTTCGTCGACGAGTTCATCACCCGCCTGGCCGAGCTGCACGGCGAGGGCCAGGCCGGTGAAGCGGCGCAGCGTCCGTCCGGGCGCAGCGTCAACCCGTCGGTTCCGGCGTGAGGGCGCAGCCATGGCATCCGTGAACAACGCCCATGACGACGACGCCGACGCCGCGGTCGACAGCATCAACATCACCCCGCTGGTGGACGTGCTGATGGTGGTGCTGGTGATGTTCATCCTCACCGCCACCGCGCAGGTCTCCGGGATCCAGGTGCAGTTGCCCAAGGCCAGCGCCACGGTGTCGCTGGCCCAGCCCAAGACCAAGGCGATCTCGATCAACGACGCCGGCCAGGTGTTCCTCGACGCCTACCCGGTGACGCTGCAGGAGCTGGAGGACCGCCTGCGCAGCGAAAAGGCGCGCAACCCGGACTTCCCGTTGATCGTGCGCGGCGACGCGGGCGTGCAGTACCAGAAGGTGGTCGAGGTGCTCGACCTGCTGCGTCGTCTTGAACTGGCCCAGGTCGGGCTGGTCACCGGCAAGCCGAACCAGGGATGAGCGCAGGCATGGAACGTACAGCCAACCCCCGCCGCCTGCTGGCCTGGGCCGTGCTCGCCGTTGCCGGCGCAGGCCTGGCCTGGCTGCTGTGGCAGTGGGCCAACGACATGGCCGGCGTGCGCCGCGAGGCACCCAAGGTGCCGGCGATCATCCCGCTGCCACCGCCTCCGCCTCCGCCGCCGCCACCGCCCGAGCCGCCTAAGGAGCCCGAGCCGCCGGTCGAGGAGAAGATCGTCGAGCCGCAGCCGGTGCCCGAGGCCGAGGAGGTCAAGCCCGCCGAGGAGGCGCCCGACCCGGCCCAGGACCTGGCCGAGCCGATGCAGATGGACGGCGACGCGCAAGCGGGCGGCGACAGCTTCAACGTCGGCGCCGGCAAGGGCGGCGGCATGGCTGGCGGCGGCGGGGGCCTGGGCAGCGGCACCTACAGCCAGTACCTGGCCTACGCCTTCCAGCGCTTGCTGCGCGACAACCCCGAGCTGCGCAACCTGGTGTTCAACCTGCAGGCCGAGATCTGGCTCAGCGCCGCTGGCGAGATCACCCGTGTCGAGCTGCTGCGCGGCAGCGGCGAGCCAGAGGTGGACGCCCAGGTGCTCGCCGCCCTGCGCGGCGCCCGCGCCCTCGACCAGCGCCCGCCCGCCAACCTGACCTTGCCGGTGAAGATCGCCCTGCAGGGGCGCCGGCCATGAACAACGAAGCACGACTGACCCACAGGAGTTGCAAACCCATGAAGTGCCCAGTCAACCGATTGACCCTGGCGCTCGGCCTGCTGGCCGCCGCCACCGCGGTCGGTCCGACCGTCGTCCATGCCGCGCCGTCGGAGAACGCGACCGTCAACCTGATCCGCCTGCTGGTGGAGCAAGGCGTGCTCAAGCAGGACAAGGCCGACGCGCTGATCGCCCAGGCCGAACGCGAAGCCCAGCAGGCGCGGGTCGCCGGCAGCGCCGCGCCGATTGTCGCCCAGGCCCCGGCCGCCAACGGCGAGGTGCGCGTGCAGTACGTGCCGGCCATCGTCCGCCAGCAGATCCGCGACGAGATCAAGGCCGAGGTGATGAACACCGCCAAGCAGGAAAACTGGGCAGCGCACAACACCTTCCCCGACTGGGCCTCGCGCATCAGCTTCGACGGCGACCTGCGCCTGCGCTACGAGTCGCGTTCCTACGCCGACGGCAACAGCAACGAGATCGTCGATTTCGCCAAGCTCAATGAAAAGGGGCCCTACGACGTCAACCCCAACAGCAGCTCGAGCCTGCCGCCGCTGCTCAACACCCGCGAGGATCGCGACAGCCTCCTGCGCCTGCGGGCGCGCTTCGGCCTCAAGGCCCAGCTGGCGGACAACTGGGTGGCCGGCATCCGCGTCGCCACCGGCTCCAACAACAACCCGGTCTCGACCACCCAGAACCTCGGTGGCGGCTTCGGCAAGAAGGACATCTGGCTCGACCAGGGCTACGTCACCTGGACGCCCAGCGAGCGCCTGACGCTGACCGGCGGGCGGATCGCCAACCCATTCATGTCCACCGACATCCTGTACTCCCACGACCTCAACTTCGATGGCGTGGCGGCGCTGTTCGACCAGCCGCTTAGCCGCGATCTCAGCCTGTTCGGCACCGTCGGCGCATTCCCCGTGCAGTACAGCGACGACAACGCCACCAGCAACGGCCTGGACAAGGAAGACAGCGACAACAAGTGGCTGTACGGCGCGCAGTTGGGCGCGAAATGGGCGCTCAACGACAACAACCGGCTCAAGGGCGCGATGGCCTACTACCGCTTCGATGACATCGCCGGCGAGCGCTCCAGCCCCTGCGCCCCGTGGGACGGCCAGCCGGCCTGCGACAGCGACGAAAGCCGGCCGACCTTCATGCAGAAGGGCAACACCGTGTTCCTGCTGCGCGACATCACGCCGAACCCGGCCAACCCGGCGGCCACGCCGCAGCCGCAGTTCGTCGGCATTGCCTCGGAATTCGAGCTGCTCGACCTGAACCTGGTATGGGACGCGGACCTGCCTCATGACTTCAAGCTGCGCAGCCAGGCCAACTACATCCACAACCTGGCCTACGACGAGGGCGACATGCGCAAGCGCTCGGCCGGGCAGTTGGCCAACAACGTCGACGAGAACGGCAATATCAAGAGCGGCGGCGACGCCTGGATGTTCCAGTTCACCTTGGGCAACGCCCTGGACATGCGCAAGGCCGGCGACTGGAACCTGTTCGCCGGTTACAAGCGCATCGAGCCCGACGCGCTGCCGGACGGCTTCAACGACTCGAGTTTCCACCTCGGCGGCACCAACGCCAAGGGTTATTTCCTCGGTGGCAACTACGGCCTGGCCGACAACGTCTACGCTACAGCCCGTTGGTTGAGCAGCGAGGCGGTCTACGGCGCGCCGTTTGACATCGATGTGCTACAACTTGAAGTCAACACGCGGTTCTAGGGAAGGAGCACGGGCATGAACAAGGGAGCTTATCGCTACCGCTGCGCCTGGTTGATGCTGGCCCTGGGCGCAAGCCTGGCGGCCTCGGCGTCGGCCGAGACCCTCGAGGAACGCCTGCGCACCCAGCTGCGCAGCACCACGCAACAGCTGCAGGCCCTGCAGAGCGAGCAGGCCCAGGCCAGCGCCGCCCGCCAGGCGGCCGAGCAGCAGCGCGACGCGGCCCTTGGCCAGGTGCGCGAACTGACCGCGCAACTGGCCAAGGCCCGTGGCCAGAGCGAGCAACTGGCCGGCCAGCAACAGGCCGTGCACAGCCAGGCCCAGGCGCTGGTGGCCAGCAGCAACGAACAACTGCACAGGTACAAGCAGGCCTACGACGAGCTGCTGGCGATGGCGCGCACCAAGGAAAGCGAGCGCGCCACCCTGCAGGCGCAGCTGGGCGAACGTGACGGCCAGGTGCAGCAATGCCAGGCCCGCAACCAGCAGATGTACGGGGTGGCCAAGGAGATGCTGGCCGCCTACGAGAAGGTCGATATCGCCGATGTCATGAAGATGCGCCAGCCTTTTGCCGGTGGCGCCCGGGTCAAGTTCGAGGAGCTGGCCCAGGCTTACGGCGACAAGCTCTACGAAAGCCAGTTCGACGCCCCCAAGGGCGTGACCCAGTGATGTTTTCTCAACGCAAGGAAGTAAGCACATGACCGAAGTCACCCTGATCGAAACCGTTAGCGCCGACTCCCTGACCCAGCTGCTGCAGGATGCCGGCTGCCGGGTCAACCGCACCGAGCAGAACGCCGTGGTGCAGTTGCTCAGCGCCAGCCAGGGCGTGGGTTATGCCGTTCGTTTCGGCAACCGGGCCGCAGGCAAGGAGGGCGAATTCCTCGACTTCACCTTCAGCTGTGCGCTGCGTATCCAGGGCGAGCTGCCGGCGGGCCTGGCCGAGCACTGGAATGCCAGCCGGCGCTTCGCCCGCCTGTCGGTGCAGGGCGAGTTCCTGGTGATGGAGCAGGACGTGGTGGTCGCCGACGGCGTCAGCCAGCAACACCTGCTGGGCAGCCTGGTGCTGTGGGACCGGCTGCTGCAGGAGCTGATCGTCTATCTGCGTGACTACAGCCGTAATGTGGCCGACCAGCAGCAAGCCCAGGTCGCCCACGACGAAGAGCGCGCCTCGTGACGGCGCGCACTTTCTGGGCCGGCGCCGGCGCGCTGGCCATTGTCGCGGTGGCGGTCGCCCTGGTCTTGCGCCCGGGCGACGAGCCGGTGGCGGCGGCGCGTCCGGCGTCGCCCGCCGCCCTGGTGGCCGCCGACAACGGCCCGGTACTGGCGCGCCTGGGCGAGCAGCAGGTCGGCAGCGGCGAGCTCAAGGCGCTGTTCGCCCAGTTGCCCGAAGAGGCCCGCGCCAGCCTGCGCGGGGACCGCCCGGCACTGGAGGCCTGGATTCGCGCTCGCCTGGCGGAAAAGGCCCTGTACCAGCAGGCCGAGGCCCAGGGCTGGTTGCAGCGCCCGGAAATCCAGGTGCAGACCCGCGCGGCCACCGAGCAGATCGTCCTGCGCGACTACCTGAACTCGGTGAGCAAGGTGCCCGACGACTATCCCGGCGAGGCGGAGCTCAAGCAGGCTTATGAGGCAGGCAAGGCCGGGTTGCAGTTGCCGGTGCGCTACCGCCTGAGCCAGATCTTCCTGCGGGTGGAGAACCCCAGGGACGACGAGGCCGTGCGCAAGCAGGCCCAGGCGCTGGCCAAGCAGGCCCAGGCCGCCGATGCCGACTTTGCCGCATTGGCCCGCGAGCACTCCCAGGATGCCGGCACGGCCGCCGCCGGCGGCGACACCGGCCTGCAAGCGCTGGCGCAGTTGTTGCCCGAGGTGCGCGGGGTGGTGCCCAAGCTCAAGGTGGGCACGGTCAGCGAACCGGTGCAGAGTGCGGCGGGCTACCACATCATCAAGCTGGTCGAGCAACAGCCCGCCCGGGCGGCGACCTTCGAGGAGGTGGCGCCACGCCTGCGCGAGTTGCTGCGTGCCCAGCGCCAGGAGCAGGTGGCCAAGGCCTATGTCGAGGGCATGTTCGACACCGCCACCCTGAGTATCGATGGCGCGGCGCTGAACCAGGTGCTGGAGAGCAGCAGCCGCTAGTCGCCAACAACCATGGAAGAACCGGGCCTGCCCAGGCGGGCCCGCGGGAGGCGAGGAATGCCGATCGATCTGCCCCGGGGACGAGCCCCGGATACCGCCGTGCCTGTCGTTCGTCCCCAGGTGCCGCTGGCCCTGGACGAACAGACCCTGAACTGTTTCCTGGTCACCGCGCGCTGCGGCTGTTTCATGCAGGCGGCGCGGCGGCTCAACCTCAAGCCGGTGGCCCTGCGCAAGCGCCTGGCGGCGCTGGAAGCGCGCCTGGGCTACAGCCTGTTCGTCAACCGCAACAACAACCCGGTGCTCAGCCAGCAGGGCGAGCGCCTGCTGCAGATACTCCAGGCGCGCGAGCCGGTCGTGCCGCTGCCGCGAGAGCAAAGCGCCAGCGTGCGCCTGGCCGTGGCCGAACCGCTGCTGCAGGACCTGCTGGGTCGCAACCTGATCAACTTCGTGCGCCAGCATGCCGGCATGCGCCTGGAGGTGGCCACCCTCGACGGTCGCCAGGTACCCGAGCAGGTGGCCGATGTCGCCCTGTGGCTGGGCGACGCCAGCCACGGTGCTCGCGCCGGCAGCTTCGCCGGCGCCGCCCCCGAGGCCCTGGCCACCCTCGAGTACCTGCCGCATATCGCCAAGCGCTACGCCCGCGAGGCCAACCGACCGACCCGCCTGGCGGACCTGCAGGACTACATGCTGGTGCAATGGCAGGGCGAGGTAGGTGTGCAGGCGCTGATGCCCTGGCAAGCGTTGCTGCGGACCCGTTCGGCCGGGGTGACCCAGATCGAGGACTACGAAATGTACTGCCAGCTGATCAAGTGCAGCGCCAGTGTCGGCTTGCTGCCGCACTATGCGACGCACCTGGACCGCGGGTTGCTGGCCCTGCCGGGTCTGTTCCGCGAACCGATGCGGCGGCGGGTGTGGCTGGCGGTCAACGGGCAGACCGAGGGCGATCCACTGGTGCAGGTGATGGTCGGGGCGATCCGGGCGGCGTTCGAGGAGCGTCGCGAGTGGTTCGCCAGCCTGTAGGCGGGCGGCTTACCCCGCCTTGCGCAGCGTGAGGTTGATCCGCCGCTCGCCCATGCGCGGGTGCACGCCCGGCTTGATCGGTAATACGCCATGAAAGCGCAGGCGGTCCTCGCCGCCCCAGACGAGCACATCGCCGTGGCTCAGCGGGATGTGCCGGGGGCGGTCCGAGCGTTGCAGCCCGCCGAACAGAAATACCGCAGGCAAGCCCAGTGAGATCGAGACGATCGGCTGCCCGTAGTCCTGTTCGTCGCGGTCCTGGTGCAGGCTCAGGCGGGTACCGGGCAGGTAGTGGTTGACCAGGCAGGCATCGGCCACGAAGCCATCGAAGCCCGCTTGCGCGGCGGCGCGGGTGGCCAGGTCGACCAGTAGCGGGGGCAGGGCGGGCCAGGGTTTTGCGCTGACCGGGTCGATGGGGGTGTAGCGGTAGCCATTCTCGTCGCTGACCCAGCCCAGCGCGCCACAGTTGGTCAGGGCCACGGCCATGCGCAGGCCGCCGGGGGTATGCATATGACGAAACGGTGCCGCGCGCAGCACGGGGCGCAGGGCGTCGAGCAGGGCTTCGAGTTCGGGCAGGGCGAAGCCGGGCAGCAGCAGGGTATGGCGCGCCAGTCGCTGGGGGTGGGGGTCGAAGAGATCGAGGCTGGACTGGATCATGTCTGGAGGCTGCTGCCTGGGGAGGGGGCCATTATACCCTCCCGAGGCAGCAGTTGGCGGTGGTCCACCTGGGAAATCCTGGCCAATGCCCGGGATTGTCCTCTTCGCGGGTACTACGCCAACGTGTAGGAGCGGCCTTGTGCCGCGAAAGGGCTGCAAAGCAGCCCCAGGATGTCAGCACCGACGCAGAAATTGCCGGGGCCGCTATGCGGCCCTTTCGCGGCACAAGGCCGCTCCTACAGGTTGGCGTAGTACCTGTGGGAGCGGGTTTACCCGTCTGTCGCCAGGTCAGTTCTTCGACTTCGAATGCCGCCAGCCCTGGTCAAGGAATGCAAACACCACCACCAGCACCCCGGCCACCGCCAGGATCAAGGCTACGCCATCGGTGGAATGAGTCGCCGACCCGGCCACCAGCGCCAGCCCGCCCAGCGGTGCCAGGCCACCGGCGACGGCGGTGCCGACCTCGCGGCCGGTGCCGAACCCCGACGAACGCGTCTGGGTCGGGAACTGGCGGCTGAGGAACGAGCCCTGCGGGGCGAACATCATCGGTGCCAGGATCCCGGTGCCCACGGCGATGGCCAGGTAGATCATCATCGGCTCGCCGGTCGACAGCAGTTGCAGGAACGGGAAGGCGAACAGCGCCGACAACAGCCCGCCGAGCATCAGCACGGTCTTGCTGCTCCACTTGTCGCACAGCCAGCCGAAGAACGGCACGGCAAAGATCGCCACCAGGCTGGCCAGGGTCACCGACAGCGAGGTGACATGGGCCTCGACGCCCTTGAACTGGGTCAGGTAGGCCAGCGAGAAGGTCTTGAAGATGTAGCTCAGGGCGTTGTAGCCCACGGCCACGAAGAACACCACGGCCAGGCCCTTGAGGTCATTCCTGAACAGCAGCTTGAGCGGCGACACCTGCGGCTTGTCGTCGGCCTTGTCCAGTTCCTTGAAGTCCGGGGTCTCGGGGATGCTCTTGCGTACCCACAGGCCCACCGCCACCAGGGCGATGCTGGCGATGAACGGGATGCGCCAGCCGCCGGCGAGGAGGAAGTCGTTGCCGTTCATGGTCAGCAGGTAAACGGTCAGCGACGACAGCAGCAGGCCCAGGTTCAGCCCCAGCGCCGGCCAGGCGCCCTGGCTGCCGCGCTTGCCTTCACTGGCGTGCTCGTAGGAGGTGACCGCCGCGCCGGACAGTTCGGCGCCGGCGCCCAGGCCCTGGATGATGCGGATGATCACCAGCAGGATCGGCGCCCAGATGCCGATGGTGGCGTAGCCGGGTATCAGGCCGATCAGCATGGTGCACAGGCCCATCATGCAGAAGGTGATCACCAGCACGTGCTTGCGCCCGAAGCGGTCGCCCAGGTAGCCGAACAGCACGCCGCCGAAGGGGCGCGCGATGAAGCCGATGGCGAAGGTGGAGAATGCCAGCAGCGAGGCCACCGCCGGGTTGCTGGGGTTGAAGAAGATCTTCGAGAAGACGATCGCCGCCATGGTGGCGTAGAGGTAGAAGTCGTACCACTCCAGCATCGAGCCGAAGATGGTCGCCGCCGCCACCTTGCGCAGGCGCTTGCGTTGCTGTTCGGGGGTTTCGCTCGCGGCCAGGGCCGTCTCGTGTACCGACATTGGGGTTTTCCTTGTTGTCTTTGTAATTGTGGATGCAGCGGGTGGTTCAGCGGGCCTGGAGAATCTTCTCGGCGATCATCTGGCCGATGGGGATGGCCGAGGTGGCGGCGGGCGATGGCGCATTGCACACATGCACCATGCGTGGCGTCTCGGCGAACAGGAAGTCGTGCACCAGGGTGCCGTCGCGCATCACCGCCTGGGCGCGGATGCCGGCCTCATAGGGCAGCAGGTCCTCGACTTCGAGGGACGGGCAATACTTGCGGCACTGCTCGAGGTAGCCGCGCTTGAACAGCGAGTTCTTCATCTCGGTGGTGCCGGAGCCGAGGTTGTTCCAGATGGTTTTCCAGAAGCCCGGGAAGCGTGCGTACTCGGCGACATCGCGCCAGTTCACCGAGAACTTTCGGTAGTTCTCCCGGCCGAAGCCGAGCACCGCGTTGGGGCCGACGGTGACGCTGCCGTCGATCATCCGCGTCAGGTGCACGCCGAGGAACGGCAGCTCCGGGTCGGGGATCGGGTAGATCAGGTGGTTGACGATCTGGTTCTTGCTTGCCGGCAGGCGGTAGTACTCGCCGCGGAAGGGGATGATCTGGTGGTCGATCTTCACGCCCGCCAGACGGGCCAGGCGGTCGGACTGCAGGCCGGCACAGGCCACCAGCTGGCGGGCGCGCCAGGCATTGCCGTCGGCGCTGATCGCGACATGATCGGCATGCTCCTGGATGGCGCGCACGGTGGTGGACAGGCGCAGTTCGCCGCCGGCCTGGCGGATCACCTTGGCCATGGCGTCGCACACCTGCTGGTAGTCGACGATGCCGGTGGCATCGAGGAACAACGCGCCCTTGCCGACGATATTCGGTTCCCGCTCGCGCAGGGCGCCGGCATCCAGGCGCTCGACCTTCAGGCCGTTCTGCTGCGAGCGCTCGTACAGCGCCTGCATGCGCTGCACTTCCAGGTCGTTGGAGGCCACCAGCAGCTTGCCGCAGACCTCGAAGGCGATGCCTTGCGCGCTGCAGAAGTCCTTGGTGGCCTGGGCGCCGCGCTTGCACAGGTCGGCCTTGAGGCTGCCGGGGGCGTAGTAGATGCCGGCATGGATCACGCCGCTGTTGTGGCCGGTCTGGTGGCGGCCGAGGCTGGCCTCCTTTTCCAGGATCAGCAGCGAGGCGCCGGGGCGGCGTTCGAGCAAGGCCATCGCGGTGGCGAGGCCGACGATGCCGCCGCCGATGATGCAGTAGTCGTAGGTCATGCAGGGTACCTTGGTATTCTTGTCGGTGAATCTGCTTATCAGGTTGTCAGACTAAGTAGTGCGCGTGAAAGCCTCGCCAGGCCGCGATGGGGTTCTCCGGGGTCAGTCGAGGTCGGGAAGGTCGAGTTTCAGGCGCTTGGCCGAGGCGCGCAGGTGGGCTTCGGCGCAGCCGGCCGCCGCCTGGCGATCGCCGTCGGCGATGGCCTGGTACAGCGCCCGGTGCTCGCGCAGGGCATCGGCCGAACCGCCCACCGCCGGGGTGGCGGAGTTTTCCCAGGCGGTGCGACGCGCGGCGGCCAGCTGGCCGCCGAGGAAATCGTGAAAGGCGACGAAGTAGTCGTTCTTGCTGGCTTCGGCGATGGCGCGGTGGAAGGCCACGTCGGCGGCCGAGGCCGTGGCGAAGTCGCTGCGCGGGTCTTCCATGGTGCCCAGGGCGCTGGCCATGCGCGCGAGGTCGTCGGCGTCGCGGCGGCGGGCGGCGATGGCGGCGGCCTGGGTCTCGATCCACAGGCGCATCTCGAACATCTGCACCAGGTCCGGCTTGCGCCCCTGGCTGCCGGGGAAGCGGAACACCGTGCCGCTGGGCGTCTGCGAGATGTACGAGCCGAGCCCGCGGCGGGCGATCAGCACCCCGTCGGCCTTGAGCTGCGCCACGGCCTCGCGCACCACCGAGCGGCTGACATTGAGCTGTTCAGCCAGTTGCTGTTCGGTGGGCAGGCGCGATTCGGCGGCCAGGCGACCGGAATCGATCTCGGCGCGGATGGCACTGACGACCCGTTCGACGAGGGTGTCGGGGCGCTGGAGCTCTAGCATGGACAGGGGTTCTTATTAGTCAGGTTGTCAGACAATGCCTGTTTCGGTAGTGGCCTGTCAATGTCCTGAAGGCTTGCGCAGTCCCTGTAGGAGCGGCCTTGTGTCGCGAAAGGGCCGCATAGCGGCCCCAGCAATATCAGCGTGATGCACCAATAATGGGGGCGCTTCGCACCCCTTTCCGACCGGTCCGACGCCTCGGCAAGGCCGCTCCTACAGGGGCGATGTATCGGTTCAGAGCTCGGATACGAACGTCCCGGTCCCGTCGAGGATATTGCGCAAGGTCAGCGCCACTTCCTCCAGGTCGGTCCCGGCGCTGGTCAGAATGATCTCCAGTTCCTCATCCCCCTTCAGCGCATCACGATCCCCAGCCGCCACCTCGATCAGCAGCCGCTGCGCACTCAGGGTCACCTTCAGCCCGTCCAGGGTCGACGGCTCGTCATCCAGGGTCAGGTCGACGGTGTCCTCGTCCGGATAACGGGTCAGCAGGAACATCTGGCCCTTGTCGCTGTGGCAGCACAGGGTCGCCATGTTGTCTTCCTCATCGTCACAGGGGGTGGCGAAGAGCAGGGCGGTTTTCAGTTGCATGGGCGGCTCGGGTCAATGGCAAGGGAAAGGAATTCTGACAGCCTTGGCGGCCGCGATAAACGTAAAGTTACCGCGCATTGACCGAAATTGTCGCAGCGCTGCAAGCCGTAGTGACCGTTCAGTCGTTAAGCTCCCCAGTCGGTGGACATGACGCTCGTGTCCAACGCCTGGTTTTACCGTCCGGCTTGCCGCGGGTTGGCTATCGTTGATCCGTACACGGCGGACGTACGCGACGCTTCACCTATAACAAAGCCCAAGCGGAGTACCACAGATGGCGTTTTTCACCGCAGCCAGCAAAGCCGACTTCCAGCATCAACTGCAGGCGGCTCTGGCGCAGCACATCAGCGAACAGTCCCTGCCACAAGTGGCGCTGTTCGCCGAGCAGTTCTTCGGCATCATCTCTCTGGACGAACTCACTCAGCGCAGGCTGTCGGACTTGGCCGGCTGCACGCTGTCCGCCTGGCGCATCATCGAGCGCTTCGACCCCGAACACCCGCAGGTGCGGGTCTACAACCCTGATTACGAACGCCACGGCTGGCAATCGACCCACACCGTGGTCGAGGTGCTGCACCACGACTTGCCATTCCTGGTCGACTCGGTACGCACCGAGCTCAACCGCCGCGGCTACAGCATCCATACCCTGCAGACCACCGTGCTCAGCGTGCGCCGCGGCGCCAAGGGCGAGCTGGTCGAGTTGCTGCCCAAGGGCACCCAGGGCGAGGGCGTCAGCCATGAGTCGCTGATGTACCTGGAGATCGACCGCTGCGCCAATGCCGCCGAGCTCAACACCCTGAGCATGGAGCTGGAGCAGGTACTGGCCGAAGTGCGCGGCGTGGTCGCCGACTTCGAGCCGATGAAAGCCAAGATCCGCGAGTTGCTGGAACTGGTGGAGCAGAACGCCTTCGGCCCGGCGCAGAACGACAAGGCCGAGGTCAAGAGCTTCCTGTCGTGGCTGCTGGACAACCATTTCACTTTCCTCGGCTACGAGGAGTTCACCGTCGAGTCCGACTCCGACGGCGGTCACCTGGTCTACGACGAGGCCTCGTTCCTGGGCCTTGCCCGCCTGCTGCGCGCAGGCTTGGGCGCCGACGACCTGCGCATCGAGGACTACGCCGTCGCCTACCTGCGCGAGCCGCGCCTGCTGTCGTTCGCCAAGGCCTCGCAGCCGAGCCGCGTGCACCGCCCGGCATACCCGGACTACGTGTCGATCCGCCAGATCGACCAGGACGGCAAGGTCATCAAGGAATGCCGCTTCATGGGCCTGTACACCTCGTCGGTGTACGGCGAGAGCGTGCACACCATCCCGTACATCCGTGGCAAGGTCGCCGAAGTCGAACGCCGTTCCAATTTCGACCCCAAAGCCCACCTGGGCAAGGAGCTGGCCCAGGTCCTCGAGGTATTGCCGCGCGACGACCTGTTCCAGACGCCGGTCGACGAACTGCTCAGCACCGTCATGTCGATCGTGCAGATCCAGGAGCGCAACAAGATCCGCGTGTTCCTGCGCAAGGACCCATACGGCCGCTTCTGCTACTGCCTGGCCTACGTGCCACGGGAGATCTACTCCACCGAGGTGCGGCAGAAGATCCAGCAGGTACTGATGGAGCGCCTGAAGGCCACCGACTGCGAGTTCTGGACCTTCTTCTCCGAATCGGTGCTGGCACGTGTGCAACTGATCCTGCGGGTGGACCCGAAGAACCGCATCGACATCGACCCGCAACAGCTGGAAAATGAAGTGATCCAGGCCTGCCGTTCGTGGCAGGACGACTTCTCGGCGCTGGTGGTGGAGAACTTCGGCGAGGCCCACGGCACCAACATCCTGGCCGACTTCCCGAAAGGCTTCCCGGCCGGCTACCGCGAGCGCTTCGCCGCGCACTCGGCGGTGGTCGACATGCAGCATGTGCTGAACCTGTCGGAAGCCAAGCCGCTGGCCATGAGCTTCTACCAGCCGCTGACCCAGCTGGGCGAGCGCCAGCTGCACTGCAAGCTGTACCACGCCGATACGCCGCTGGCGCTGTCGGACGTGCTGCCGATCCTGGAAAACCTCGGCCTGCGCGTGCTCGGCGAGTTCCCGTACCGCCTGCGCCACGCCAGCGGCCGCGAGTTCTGGATCCACGACTTCGCCTTCACCTACAGCGAAGGCCTCAATCTTGATATCCAGCAGCTCAACGACACCTTCCAGGACGCCTTCGTCCATATCGTCAAGGGCGACGCCGAGAACGACGCTTTCAACCGCCTGGTGCTGACCGCCGGCCTGCCGTGGCGCGACGTGGCGCTGCTGCGCGCCTACGCCCGCTACCTCAAGCAGATCCGCCTGGGCTTCGACCTGGGCTACATCGCCAGCACCCTGAACAACCACACCGACATCGCCCGCGAGCTGACCCGGTTGTTCAAGACCCGCTTCTACCTGGCGCGCAAGCTGACCCAGGAAGACCTGGACGATAAGCAGCAGCGCCTGGAGCAGGCGATCCTCAGCGCCCTGGACGAGGTCCAGGTGCTCAACGAGGACCGCATCCTGCGCCGCTACCTGGACCTGATCAAGGCCACCCTGCGCACCAACTTCTACCAGCCGGACGCCAACGGCCAGAACAAGTCGTACTTCAGCTTCAAGTTCAATCCCAAGCTGATCCCGGAACTGCCGAAGCCCGTGCCGAAATTCGAGATCTTCGTCTATTCGCCACGGGTCGAGGGCGTGCACCTGCGCTTCGGCAACGTCGCCCGCGGCGGCCTGCGCTGGTCGGACCGCGAAGAGGACTTCCGCACCGAAGTGCTCGGCCTGGTCAAGGCCCAGCAGGTGAAGAACTCGGTGATCGTGCCGGTGGGCGCCAAGGGCGGCTTCCTGCCGCGCCGCCTGCCGCTGGGCGGCAGCCGTGACGAGATCGCCGCCGAAGGCGTGGCGTGCTACCGCATCTTCATTTCCGGCCTGCTCGACATCACCGACAACCTCAAGGACGGTGGCGTGGTGCCGCCGGCCAACGTGGTGCGCCACGATGACGACGACCCGTACCTGGTGGTAGCAGCCGACAAGGGCACCGCGACCTTCTCCGACATCGCCAACGGCATCGCCATCGACTACGGCTTCTGGCTGGGCGATGCGTTCGCCTCCGGCGGCTCGGCCGGCTACGACCACAAGAAGATGGGCATCACCGCCCGTGGCGCCTGGGTCGGCGTGCAGCGTCACTTCCGCGAGCGCGGCATCAACGTGCAGGAAGACCCGATCACCGTGGTCGGTGTCGGCGACATGGCCGGCGACGTGTTCGGCAACGGCCTGCTGATGTCCGACAAGCTGCAACTGGTGGCCGCGTTCAACCACCTGCACATCTTCATCGACCCGAATCCGGACCCGGCCACCAGCTTCGTCGAGCGCAAGCGCCTGTTCGACCTGCCGCGCTCGGCCTGGAGCGACTACGACACCGGCATCATGTCCGAAGGCGGCGGGATCTTCCCGCGCAGCGCCAAGAGCATCGCCATCAGCCCGCAGATGAAGGAACGCTTCGCCATCGAGGCCGACCGCCTGACCCCGACCGAGCTGCTGCACGCGTTGCTGCAGGCGCCGGTGGACCTGCTGTGGAACGGCGGTATCGGCACCTACGTCAAGGCCAGCACTGAAAGCCACGCCGATGTCGGCGACAAGGCCAACGACGCCCTGCGCGTCAACGGCAACGAGCTGCGCTGCAAGGTGGTGGGCGAGGGCGGCAACCTGGGCATGACCCAGCTCGGCCGTGTCGAGTTCGGCCTCAATGGTGGCGCCACCAACACCGACTTCATCGACAACGCCGGCGGCGTGGACTGCTCCGACCACGAGGTCAACATCAAGATCCTGCTCAACGAGGTTGTGCAGGGTGGCGACATGACCGAGAAGCAGCGCAACCAGCTGCTGGGCAGCATGACCGACGAAGTCGCAGGCCTGGTGCTGGGCAACAACTACAAGCAGACCCAGGCGCTGTCGCTGGCGGCCCGCCGCGCCCGCGAGCGGATCGCCGAGTACAAGCGCCTGATGGCCGACCTCGAGGCCCGTGGCAAGCTGGACCGCGCCATCGAGTTCCTGCCCACCGAGGAACAGCTGGCCGAGCGCCTGGCCGCAGGCCAGGGCCTGACCCGCGCCGAGCTGTCGGTGTTGATCTCGTACAGCAAGATCGACCTCAAGGAGCAACTGCTCAAGTCGCTGGTGCCGGACGACGACTACCTGACCCGCGACATGGAGACGGCCTTCCCGCCGTCGCTGGTGAGCAAGTTCGCCGACTCGATGCGCCGTCACCGTCTGAAGCGCGAGATCGTCAGCACCCAGATCGCCAACGACCTGGTCAACAACATGGGCATCACCTTCGTCCAGCGCCTGAAGGAGTCCACCGGCATGAGCCCGGCCAACGTCGCCGGCGCCTATGTGATCGTGCGTGACATCTTCCACCTGCCGCACTGGTTCCGCCAGATCGAGGCCCTGGACTACCAGGTCCCGGCCGAGATCCAGCTGACCCTGATGGATGAGTTGATGCGCCTGGGTCGCCGCGCCACCCGCTGGTTCCTGCGCAGCCGTCGCAACGAGCAGGACGCTGGCCGCGATGTCGCCCACTTCGGGCCGGTGCTCGCCCAGCTGGGGCTCAAGCTCGACGAACTGCTGGAAGGCCCGACCCGCGAGCGCTGGATGGTCCGCTACCAGGGCTTCGTCGAGGCCGGCGTGCCGGAACTGCTGGCGCGCATGGTCGCGGGTACCACCCACCTGTACACCCTGTTGCCGATCATCGAGGCCTCGGACGTCACCGGTCACGATCCGGCGCAGGTAGCCAAGGCGTTCTTCGCCGTGGGCAGTTCGCTGGACCTGACCTGGTACCTGCAGGAGATCAGCAACCTGCCGGTGGAGAACAACTGGCAGGCCCTGGCCCGCGAGGCGTTCCGCGACGACATCGACCTGCAGCAGCGGGCGATCACCATCTCCGTGCTGCAGATGGCCGACGCGCCGGAAGACATGGACGCCCGCGTGGCCCTGTGGTGCGAGCAGCACCGGGTGATGGTCGAGCGCTGGCGCGCCATGCTCGACGACCTGCGCAACGCCACCGGCACCGACTATGCGATGTACGCGGTGGCCAACCGCGAGCTGGTCGACCTGGCGATGAGCGGGCAGGCGGCGGTGATTCCGTCCTGAGCCTGGTGTTGAGGTAAAAGAAAGCCCCGGCAGTGATGCCGGGGCTTTTCTTTGGGCCTTGTGTCTGCAGGTCTGGACCTTTCGCGGGTAAACCCGCTCCCACAGGAATATCACGGGGCTTGAGGCAGTGAGGTACCTGTGGGAGCGGGTTTACCCGCGAAGAGGCCGGTTCAGGCTTACTTGAACCGCCGTTCCACGCCTTTCTCCACCAGGATCTTCGCCGAGATCTCCTCCACCGAGAAATGCGTGGAGTTGATGTTGGGAATGTTCTCCCTACGGAACAGGTTCTCCACCTCGCGCACCTCGAACTCGCACTGGGCAAAGCTCGAGTAGCGGCTGTTGGGCTTGCGCTCGTGGCGGATGGCGGTCAGGCGGTCGGGGTCGATGGTCAGGCCGAACAGCTTGCTGTGGTGCTTCTTCAGCACCGACGGCAGCTGCAGGCGCTCCATGTCGTCCTCGGTCAGCGGGTAGTTGGCGGCGCGGATGCCGAACTGCATGGCCATGTACAGGCAGGTCGGGGTCTTGCCGCAGCGCGACACGCCGACCAGGATCAGGTCGGCCTTGTCGTAGTAGTGGGTACGTGCGCCGTCGTCGTTGTCGAGGGCGAAGTTGACCGCCTCGATGCGCTCCATGTAGTTGGAATTGCCGCCGATCGAGTGGGACTTGCCCACGGAATACGACGAATGGGCGGTCAATTCCTGCTCGAGCGGGGATAAAAACGTTGAAAAGATGTCGATCATGAAGCCATTGGACGTGGCCATGACCTCACGGATGTCCTGGTTGACGATGGTGTCGAAAATGATCGGACGCACCCCGTCGCGCTCGGCCGCGGCGTTGATCTGCTGGACCATGGCCCGGGCCTTGTCCAACGTGTCGATGTAGGGGCGCGTGAATTTATTGAACGGAATGCTCTCGAATTGTGCGAGCAGGCTCTGGCCCAGCGTTTCTGCAGTGATGCCGGTACCGTCGGAGATGAAGAACGCGGTTCGTTTCATTTGCACCTGGGGGCCTTAAGCTGCCGAAGATTTCTGGATATGATAGGTTCGGTTTGCCGAACGCGGTTGCTCGGCATTCTCACTTATTTTCCAGGTCCAGGCCACAAGCGTCCGGCCCAGTCAGTCAGGCAGGCGGGCGCCCTTGAGCTTTTCCAATACAGTTAGTGGAGAGATCACCTTGGTAGAGTACGTAGTTTCCCTCGATAAGCTCGGCGTCCATGATGTGGAGCATGTGGGGGGCAAGAACGCATCCCTGGGCGAGATGATCAGTAACCTCGCAGGTGCCGGTGTCTCGGTGCCGGGCGGCTTTGCCACTACGGCTCAGGCGTACCGCGATTTTCTCGAACAAAGTGGCCTCAACGACCGCATCCACGCCGCGCTCGATGCGCTGGACGTCGATGACGTCAACGCCCTGGCCAAGACCGGCGCGCAGATCCGCCAGTGGGTGATGGAAGCCGATTTCCCGGCGCGTCTGGATTCGGAAATCCGTACGGCCTTCGCCGAGATGGCCGGCGGCAACGAAAACATGGCCGTGGCCGTGCGTTCCTCGGCCACTGCTGAAGACCTGCCGGATGCCTCCTTTGCCGGCCAGCAGGAGACCTTCCTCAACATCCGTGGCGTCGACAACGTGATCCGCGCGGCCAAGGAAGTGTTCGCCTCGCTGTTCAACGACCGCGCCATTTCCTACCGTGTGCACCAGGGCTTCGACCACAAGCTGGTGGCCCTGTCCGCCGGCGTGCAGCGCATGGTCCGCTCCGAAACCGGCACCGCCGGCGTGATGTTCACCCTCGACACCGAGTCGGGCTTCCGCGACGTGGTGTTCATCACCGGCGCCTACGGCCTGGGCGAAACCGTGGTGCAGGGCGCGGTCAACCCCGACGAATTCTACGTGCACAAGCAGACCCTGCAGGCCGGCCGTCCGGCGATTCTGCGCCGCAACCTGGGCAGCAAGGCGATCAAGATGGTCTACGGCGACGAAGCCAAGGCCGGTCGCTCGGTCAAGACCGTCGAGGTCGACCGTGCCGAGCGCGCGCGCTTCTGCCTGAGTGACGCCGAGGTCAACGAGCTGGCCAAGCAGGCGATGATCATCGAGCAGCACTACCAGCGCCCGATGGACATCGAGTGGGCCAAGGACGGTGACGACGGCAAGCTGTACATCGTCCAGGCCCGTCCCGAGACCGTGAAGAGCCGTTCCAGCGCCAATGTCATGGAGCGCTACCTGCTGAAAGAGAAGGGCACCGTGCTGGTCGAGGGGCGTGCCATCGGCCAGCGCATCGGCGCCGGCAAGGTCCGCGTGATCAACGATGTCTCGGAAATGGACAAGGTCCAGCCGGGTGACGTGCTGGTCTCGGACATGACCGACCCTGACTGGGAACCGGTGATGAAGCGCGCCAGCGCCATCGTCACCAACCGCGGCGGGCGTACCTGCCACGCGGCGATCATCGCCCGTGAGCTGGGTATTCCGGCCGTCGTCGGCTGCGGCAACGCCACCCAGGTCCTGAAAGACGGCCAGGGCGTCACCGTGTCCTGCGCCGAAGGCGACACCGGCTTCATCTTCGAAGGCGAGCTGGGCTTCGACGTCAAGCAGAACTCGGTCGATGCCATGCCGGAACTGCCGTTCAAGATCATGATGAACGTCGGCAACCCGGACCGCGCCTTCGACTTCGCCCAACTGCCCAACGCCGGTGTCGGCCTGGCGCGCCTGGAATTCATCATCAACCGCATGATCGGCGTGCACCCCAAGGCGCTGCTCAACTACGCCGGCCTGCCGCCGGAGTTGAAGGAAAGCGTCGACAAGCGCATCGCCGGCTACGACGACCCGGTCGGCTTCTATGTCGAGAAGCTGGTCGAGGGCATCAGCACCCTGGCCGCGGCCTTCTACCCGAAAAAGGTCATCGTGCGCCTGTCGGACTTCAAGTCCAACGAGTACGCCAACCTGATCGGCGGCAAGCTCTACGAGCCGGAAGAAGAGAACCCGATGCTGGGCTTCCGCGGCGCCTCGCGCTACATCAGCGAGTCGTTCCGTGACTGCTTCGAGCTCGAGTGCCGTGCGCTGAAGCGCGTGCGCAACGAGATGGGCCTGACCAACGTCGAGATCATGGTGCCGTTCGTGCGCACCCTGGGCGAAGCCAGCCAGGTCGTCGACCTGCTCGCCGAGAACGGCCTGGCCCGCGGCGACAACGGCCTGCGCGTGATCATGATGTGCGAGCTGCCGTCCAACGCCATCCTCGCCGAAGAGTTCCTCGAGTACTTCGACGGCTTCTCCATCGGTTCCAACGACCTGACCCAGCTGACCTTGGGCCTGGACCGCGACTCGGGCATCATCGCCCACCTGTTCGATGAACGTAACCCGGCCGTGAAGAAGCTGTTGGCCAACGCCATCGCCGCGTGCAACAAGGCCGGCAAGTACATCGGCATCTGCGGCCAAGGCCCGTCGGACCACCCGGACCTGGCCAAGTGGCTGATGGAGCAGGGTATCGAGAGCGTGTCGCTGAACCCGGATTCGGTGCTCGAGACCTGGTTCTTCCTGGCCGAGGGCCAGGGCGCGGCGTGATGCGCTGAAGGCAACACACTGTGGGAGCGGGCTTGCCCCGCGATAGCGCCAGATGGGACAGCAGTGTCTGTAGGTCTGGTTCAATCGCGGGTCAAGCCCGCTCCCACGTTCATATCCTCTGTTTGTTTGTGAACCCATGCAAAGCAGCTCCACCCAATTCCCCGTCGCGTTGCTCAGTGCCGAGCGCCGCGGCGACCTCAGCGAAGACGTCTATCGGATCAAGGCCGGCAACAGCCCCGATCCGAGCGTCGAGCTGGCCGTCACCCGCCTGGGCCTGGCTGATCAGGAACGCGCCCAGGGCGTGCCGGTCATTCTCCTGCACGGCAGTTTCTCCAATCGACGCTTCTGGTACTCGCCCAAGGGCATCGGCCTGGGCGCCTACCTGGCCCGCGCCGGTTTCGATGTGTGGATCCCGGAGATGCGCGGCCACGGCCTGTCGCCGCGCAACCGCGACTGGCGGCAGAACCGGGTGGCCGACTATGCGCGCTACGACCTGCCGGTGATCGGCGCCTTCGTTCGCGAGCAGGCCGGGCAGGCGCCGCACTGGGTCGGCCACTCGCTGGGCGGCACCACCCTGGCGGCGGCGCTGGGTAGCGGTTACCTGGACGTCGCGCTGGTGGCCAGCGCGGCGCTGTTCGGCACCCAGGTCAGCCGGGTCTACTGGCCGCTGAAAGTACCGCCGGTGGAGTGGGGCGCGCGCGTGCTGCTCAAGCGCTTCGCGCAGATCTCGGGTTCGCGCCTCAAGCGTGGTCCGGAGGACGAACCCATCGGCCTGGCTCTGGAGAGCTTGCGCTGGAATGGCCTGTTTGGCCGCTTCGGCGACAAGGACAAGGACTGGTGGGCGGGGCTGGCCGAGGTCGAGGTGCCGCTACTGGCGGTGGCCGGGGCCGGCGACTTCCAGGACCCGGTGTGGGCCTGCCGCAAGCTGTTCGAGCAGTTTGGCGGTGACGCCAGGCAGTTCCTGCGCCTGGGGCGCGAGGAAGGCTTCGAGGCCTTCGGACATGTCGACATGCTGGTCAGCAAGGTGGCGCAAACCCAGGTGTGGCCGCTGGTGGAGCGCTGGCTGAGGGATCCGCGGGTGCCGGTGCATGCCTCGACGGTGGTGATGGAGCCGGTGCCCGCCAATTGATTCGGCGTGGGGCTCTTCGCGGGTAAACCCGCTCCCACAGGATTTCGCACCTCCCCTGTGGGAGCGGGTTTACCCGCGAAGAGGCCGGAGCAGGCAAATGCAAACTGACTGCACGGTCCCGGATGACTGCCGGCCTCCTGCGGTGTAGCCTTGCTCCACATCCGCTTTCGTTGTGACTGACAGGAGTTTCCCATGCAGCATTACGTAACGCCCGACCTGTGCGACGCCTACCCGGACCTGGTCCAGGTGCTCGAACCGATGTTCAGCAACTTCGGCGGCCACGACTCGTTCGGTGGCCAGATCGTCACCATCAAGTGCTTCGAGGACAACTCGCGGGTCAAAGAGCAGGTCGAGCTCGACGGCAAGGGCAAGGTCCTGGTGGTCGACGGCGGTGGCTCGCTGCGTCGCGCGCTGCTTGGCGACATGCTCGCCGAGAAGGCCGCGAAGAATGGCTGGGAAGGCCTGCTGATCTACGGCTGCGTGCGTGACGTGGACGTGCTGGCGCAGACCGATGTCGGCATCCAGGCCCTGGCCAGCCACCCGATGAAGACCGACAAGCGCGGCATCGGCGACCTCAATGTCACGGTGACCTTCGCCGGCGTGACCTTCCGCCCGGGCGAGTACGTGTATGCCGACAACAACGGCGTGCTGGTCTCGCCAAGTCCGTTGAAGATGCCCGAGTGACGCGTCGTACACCGATGGAGCTTTGATGTTCGAGGAAGACAACGCGCAGTGGGGCCTGGTGCATGCCCTGGTGCTCGATGGCAAGGGTGGCGCGCGTTCGATCGCCCGCACCGAGCTGGACGACCTGCAGTTGCAGCCCCAGGAGAGCCTGTGGCTGCACTGGGACCGCAGTCATCCGCAGACCCGCACCTGGTTGCTCCACGACAGTGGCTTGAGCGAGTTCGCCTGCGAGCTGCTGCTGGAGGAGAACACCCGCCCGCGCCTGCTGCCGCTGGCCGACGAGCAGATGCTGCTGTTTCTGCGCGGGGTCAACCTCAATCCGGGCGCCGAGCCCGAGGACATGGTCTCGGTGCGCATCTTCGCCGAGGCGCGGCGAGTCATTTCCCTGCGTTTGCGCCCCTTGCGGGCGAGCGACGAGGTCCTGCAGCAGCTGGACGAGGGCAGGGGGCCGAAAACCGCCTCCGAGCTGTTGTTGCTGATGGGCGAGCTGCTGACTGAAAAGGTCCAGGCGCTGGTCAGCGACCTGGCCGAAGCGGTCGATCTGGAAGAAGAAAAGGTAGAATCCGACGAACGGTATTCGCCAGCTCAAGGCAGCCTGCAGCAGATCCGTCGCCGCGCTGCCGGCCTGCGGCGTTTCCTCGCGCCCCAGCGCGACATCTATGCCCAGCTGTCGCGTAATAAATGCAGCTGGTTCGCCGATGCCGACGGCGACTACTGGAACGAGCTGAACAACAGCCTGATCCGCTACCTCGAAGAACTCGAACTGGCCCGCGAGCGCGCCGCACTGGTGCTGGAAAGCGAGGACCGGCGGCGCAGCGAGCGGATGAACCGGACCATGTACCGGTTCGGCATCATCACCTGCATCTTCCTGCCCATGAGCTTCGTCACCGGGCTGCTGGGAATCAATGTCGGCGGCATTCCGGGGGCGGAAAACCCCTATGGCTTCCTGTTCGCCTGCATCGTCGTGCTGGGGCTGGCGGCGGGGCAGTGGTGGATGTTCCGGCGGTTGCGGTGGGTTTGACATCGAAGGGGCTGCTGCGCAGCCCATCGCGACACAAGGCCGCTCCTACAGGGATCGCGTTTGCCTGTGGGAGCGGCCTTGTGTCGCGATGGGCCGCGCAGCGGCCCCCAACAAAGAGTGGCCAGCTGAGGCAATTTGAAACATTCGTCCCAGTGGCAGGTGTGACCCGTCGTCACCAGCCCTCGTCTTTGACTGACATTGCGCGAGGTGCCCATGCACGATCCGTTTGAAGAATCCCTGCGCGACCTGCTCAAGGCGTCGCCGTCCGGCCAGGACCGCGACGACGCCGCCTGCCTGGGTCGCGTGCTCAAGACCGCCAACCGCCAGGTCGGCGCGGGCGATCTGTTCAGCCTGCTTGGCCGCTGGAGCCAGGCGCTGCTGATCGCCGTGAACAATGGCTCGGCGCACGTCGCGCCGGTCCGTCGCAACTCTACCCGCAAACCTGCCGCCGGCAGCAACGCAGATAAGGCCGATTGAATATGGAACTCGATCTCTGGACCCAGAGCCTGGTCACCGCCATGACTGCCCTTTGGACCAAGGTGGCGAACTTCATCCCCAACCTGTTCGGCGCGCTGGTCGTGGTGCTGCTCGGTTTCGTCGTGGCCAAGCTGCTCGACACCCTGCTGTCCAAGGTACTGGCCAAGTTCGGCCTGGATCGCCTGATGAGCGGCACCGGGCTGACCAAGATGCTCGCCCGGGTCGGTATCCAGGTGCCGATCTCGACCCTGATCGGCAAGATCGTCTACTGGTTCGTGCTGCTGATCTTCCTGGTATCGGCCGCCGAGTCCCTCGGGCTCGAGCGGGTCTCGGCGACCCTCGACATGCTTGCCCTGTACCTGCCCAAGGTGTTCGGCGCGGCCCTGGTGCTGCTGGCCGGCGTGCTCCTGGCGCAACTGGTCAACGGCCTGGTGCGCGGCGCCGCCGAGGGCATCGGCCTGGAATACGCCGCTGGCGTCGGGCGTATCGCCCAGGGGCTGGTGATCATCATCAGCATCTCGGTGGCCATCAGCCAGCTCGAGGTCAAGACCGACCTGCTGAACCATGTGATCGTCATCGGACTGATTACCGTTGGTCTGGCAGTTGCCCTGGCCATGGGCCTGGGCAGCCGGGAAATCGCTGGGCAGATCCTGGCCGGCATCTATGTGCGCGAGCTGTATCAAGTCGGCCAGCAAGTGCGTATTGGCGAGGTCGAGGGGCACATCGAGGAAATCGGCACGGTCAAGACGACCCTGCTGACCGATGATGGCGAACTGGTGTCGTTGTCTAATCGCGAGCTGCTTGAGCAGCGCGTGAATAGCCGCTAACCGCACAAAAGCTGTTAATGTATGCCGCCGCAAAAATCGGCCCACGGGGCCGAGCGGCGACATTGACCTGACTGTCGGCCAGATCCGTTTTGAATAAAGTTCATTCGCCGCCCATGCGCTATGACCCCCGCGAGCTCACCGACGAGGAGTTGGTGGCGCGTTCGCATGAGGAGCTGTTTCACGTCACCCGCGCCTACGAGGAACTGATGCGCCGTTACCAGCGCACGCTGTTCAACGTCTGCGCGCGCTACCTGGGGAACGATCGGGATGCCGACGATGTCTGTCAGGAGGTGATGCTCAAGGTGCTCTACGGGTTGAAGAACTTCGAGGGCAAGTCCAAGTTCAAGACCTGGCTCTACAGCATCACCTACAACGAATGCATCACCCAGTACCGCAAGGAGCGCCGCAAGCGCCGGTTGATGGATGCCCTGAGCCTGGACCCTGTCGAAGAGGCGTCCGAGGACAAGGCGCCGAAGCCGGAGGAGAAAGGCGGGCTGGACAAATGGCTGGTGCATGTGAACCCGATCGACCGGGAAATCCTGGTGCTGCGATTTGTCGCAGAGCTGGAATTCCAGGAGATCGCGGACATCATGCACATGGGCCTGAGCGCCACGAAAATGCGCTACAAGCGTGCGCTCGACAAGCTTAGAGAGAAATTTGCAGGCCTGGCTGAAACTTAGTGGCCAGCAAATATCTCTAACCAACCGGCAAGTTCTGCTAGACTTGCCGTCGAGTTGTCCCCCGGATGTTGGTGGGACTGCTTAACTATCACCAGATGGGGATTTAACGGATGAAATTGAAAAACACCTTGGGCTTGGCCATTGGCTCGCTCGTGGCCGCTACTTCGTTCGGCGTTCTGGCTCAAGGCCAAGGCGCTGTCGAAATCGAAGGCAACGTCACCAAGCAGTACTACGACAGCGAACGTAACTTCAAGAACGACGGCACCAATCCTGGTGTTCGCCTCGGTTACTTCCTGACCGACGACGTCTCCCTGGACCTGGGCTACAACGAGACCCACAACGCTCGTGGCGAAGTCTTCAACAAAGACATCAAAGGCTCCAAGACCAAGCTGGACGCCACCTACCACTTCGGTACCGTCGGTGACGCCCTGCGTCCGTACGTTTCCGCTGGTTTCGCTCACGAGAGCCTGGGCCAGGCCACTCGCAGCGGCCGTGACCACTCCACCTTCGCCAACGTTGGCGCTGGCGCCAAGTGGTACATCACCGACATGTTCTTCGCCCGTGCCGGCGTCGAAGCCATGTACAACATCGACAACGGCAACACCGAGTGGGGTCCGACCGTTGGTCTGGGTCTGAACTTCGGTGGCAGCGGTGGCCAGAAAGCCGCTCCTGCGCCGGCTCCAGTTGCCGAAGTCTGCTCCGACAGCGACAACGACGGCGTCTGCGACAACGTCGACAAGTGCCCTGACACCCCAGCCAACGTTACCGTTGACGCTGATGGCTGCCCGGCTGTTGCCGAAGTCGTTCGCGTTGAGCTGGACGTCAAGTTCGACTTCGACAAGTCGGTCGTCAAGCCTAACAGCTACGGCGACATCAAGAACCTGGCTGACTTCATGAAGCAGTACCCACAGACCACCACCACCGTGGAAGGTCACACTGACTCCGTCGGCCCAGACGCTTACAACCAGAAGCTGTCCGAGCGTCGTGCCAACGCTGTCAAGCAAGTCCTGACCCAGCAGTACGGCATCGAATCGAGCCGTGTTGACTCGGTTGGCTACGGTGAGACCCGTCCGGTCGCCGACAACGCCACCGATGCTGGCCGCGCCGTCAACCGTCGCGTAGAAGCTCAGGTAGAAGCCCAGGCCAAGTAATTGGTTTGATGCTTCACGAAAAACCCGGCCTCGGCCGGGTTTTTCTTTGTCCGCGATTTATCGAGGCATGGGTTGCCCCTCCTTTGTAGGAGCGTCACTCGCCTGCGCGTTTAGCGTTTGAGCAGCACCAGCAACAACACCATGTTCAACAGCAACGACACCAACCCCATCGTGCGCCACACCTTCAACGGCTCGCGCTCCAGTAGCGGCCGTGGCCGCTCGGCCAGCTCCTGGCGATCTTCCCGTTCCAGCAACAGCAGCCACTGCTCGGCGGTCTCGAAGCGCTGCGCCGGGTCTGCCGCCACCGCTTGCAACAGGTTGCGCTGCAACCACTCCGGCAAATCCGGCCGATAACGCGCCGGGTTCACAGGCGTGCCGAAGCGTGGCCGCTGGAACGCCTCGACCTCGCCGTAGGGGTAGTGGCCGGTGAGCAGGTGGTAAAGCGTCACGCCCACGGCATACAGGTCCTGGCGTGGCGCGGGGGGCTGGCCGTCGAAGGCTTCCGGGGCGAGGAACGAGGGCGTGCCCGGCAGGGCATGGGGTGGGTCTTCGGAAAGCCCCGGGCAGTATGCCAGCCCGAAGTCCAGCAGGCGCAGTTGGCCATCGCTGCCGTGGTGCAGGTTGTCCGGCTTGATGTCGCGGTGCAGCAGGTTGCGCCGGTGCAGCACGCCGACGGCCTGCAGCAACTGGCGGGCGACCTCCAGCCATTGCGCCAGCGGTAGCGGCGGCTGCCCGGCCAGGGTCGTGCCCGGGTATTCGCGCATCAGGTAGTACAGGTGCTGGCGTTGGCTGGCCGGATTTACCTCAGGGAAGTGACGGCCGGCGACCCGACGCAGGAACCATTCCTCCAGCAACAACGCCTGGGCGGCGCCGGGCTCCTGATCGCGGGACTGCGGCAGGGTCTTGAGCAGCCAGGACTGGCCTTGCGGGTCGCGGACCCGGTACAGCAGCGATTGCCGACTCTGGGCCAGCAGGCCGTCGACCTGCCAGCCATCAATCGACTGACCGTCACGCAGCGCGCCCGGCAACGGCCATTGCTGGAGCTGTGCCAGGGCGTCGCCCAGCGTGCTGGGGCCCAACTGGTCGACCCGCACCAGCAGGGCGCTGGCGTTGTCCTGACTGCCGCAGTGATGGGCGCTGGTGACCAGAGTGTCGGCGGCCACCTGCAAATCGGATTGTTCGCGCAGGATCGAGCGGATGTGCGCATCGCCCAGGCTGGCCCACACGCCGTCGCTGAGCAGCACGAAGCACTCGCCTTCGCGCAGGTCGCCTTCCACGTAGTCCACCAGCAGGTGCTGGTCCAGCCCCAGCGCGCGCTTGAGTACATGCTGCATGCCGGGCTGGTCCCAGACATGGTCTTCGCTCAGGCAGTGCAGCTGGTCGGCCTGCCAGCGATACACCCGGCAATCGCCGACATGGGCCAGGGTGAATCGCCGCCCGCGCAGCACCAGGGCGCTGAGGGTGGTCAGCAGCGGCTGGCCATTGCCCTGGGCACGCAGCCAGCGGTTCTGTGCCGTGAGCAGGCGGTCCAGGGCCTGGGTCACGCCCCAGGTGGCGGGCGTGGCGTAGTAGTCCAGGGCCAGGGCCTGCAGGCTGGCCCGTGCCGCCAGGCCACCGTCGGCGCACTGGCTGACGCCGTCGGCCAGTGCGCACAGGTAGCCCTTGCTGGCGGCCAGCTCCGGCGCGGGGGTCACCAGGCGCAGGGCGTCCTGGTTTTCCGGGCGCGGCCCGGTGGCGCTGGCCTGGGCGAAGCTCAGTCGCAGGCTCATGGCACGGCCTCAGACCCGTGCCGCGGTGATCGCCGCCGAGCCCCAGGTGGTGCGCCAGCGTTGCTTGACCCCATGCAGGCCGAACCAGGCCAGCAGGCCGAGGCTGGCGAACAGCCACAGGCCGAGCTGGTAGTCGCCGGTATGCTGCTTGATGGTGCCCAGGCCTGCGGCAAGCAGGAAACCGCCAATGCCACCCGCCATGCCGATCAGCCCGGTCATCACGCCGATCTCCTGACGGAAGCGCTGTGGTACCAGCTGGAATACCGCGCCGTTGCCGGCGCCCAATCCGAGCATGGCACTGACGAACAGCGCCAGGGCCGCCGCCGCGCTGGGCAGGTTGAAGCCCACTGCGGCGATGCACACGGCGGCCACGCCGTACATCGCCAGCAGGGTGCGAATTCCGCCGAAGCGGTCGGCCAGGGCACCGCCGAGGGGGCGCATCAGGCTGCCGGCGAACACGCAGGCGGCTGTGTAGTAGCCGGCAGTCACCGGGCTCAGGCCGTACTGGTCGCTGAAGTAGCCGGGCAGGGCGCTGGCCAGGCCGATGAAGCCGCCGAAAGTCACGCTATAGAAGAACATGAACCACCAGCTATCCCTGTCACCCAGGGCCTTGAGGTAATCGGCCATCGCCTTGGGCCTGGGACGTTGGGGCGCATTGCGCGCCATCAGGGCGAACAGCGCAAGCGTCAGCAGCAAGGGCATCACGGCGAAGCCGAATACATTGTTCCAGCCGAAGCCTGCGGCCAGCGCCGGGGCCAGCAGCGCGGCGAACACCGTGCCGGAGTTGCCGGCGCCGGCGATGCCCATGGCCTTGCCCTGGTGCTGGGGCGGATACCACTGCGAGGCCAGCGGCAGGGACACGGCGAACGAGGCCCCGGCGAAGCCAAGGAAAACGCCCAGCAGTAACGCCTGCTCGTAGCTGCGTACTCCCAGGTGCCAAGCGCAGGCCAGGGCGACGATCACGATGACCTGGCCGATCAGCCCGGCGGTCTTGGGTGACAGGCGATCGACCAGCAGGCCCATGGCGAAGCGCAGCACCGCGCCGGCCAGGATCGGCGTGGCGACCATCAGGCCCCGTTGCTGTGCGCTCAGTTGCAGGTCGGCGGCGATCTGCACCGCCAGGGGGCCGAGCAGGTACCAGACCATGAAGCTCAGGTCGAAATACAGGAAGGCGGCGAACAGCGTGGGCACATGCCCGGATTTCCAGAAGCTCGTATTCATCGAACACCTCGTTGGGCGCGGAAACGAAAAGACGCCGCTGCCCGGTCCACGGCCGTGGAGGGGCGAGCGACGTCTTTGTCAGGGTATGGGGGCAACCGCCGTTGGCTACCGGGGTTATGTTCAGCAAGAGCTGGGCCAAGTGTGATGGCGTCAGCCCAGCATCTCCGACATGGCAATGATCTGTTCCGCCACCTGGATCAGCTTCTGCTGGCGGCTCATGGCCTGGCGGCGCATCAGGGTGTAGGCCTGTTCCTCGTTGCAGTCCTTCATTTTCATCAGCAGGCCCTTGGCTTGCTCGATGCGCTTGCGCTCGGCCAGTTGCTGGTCGCGGGCCAGCAACTGGGCCTTGAGCGCCTGGTCGCTTTCGAAGCGGGCCATGGCCACGTCGAGGATCGGTTGCAGGCGCGTGGCCTGGATGCCTTCGACGATGTAGGCGCTGACCCCGGCCTGGATCGCCTGGCGCATCACGCCGGGGTCATGCTCGTCGGTGAACAGCACGATGGGGCGCGGGCGGTCGCGGCTGACCAGTACCACCTGTTCCATCACGTCCCGGCCCGGTGACTCGGTATCGATCAGCACCACGTCCGGGTGCACCGTTTCGACACAGGCGGGCAGGTCGATGCTCAAGTTGCCAGCCTCGATCACCTCGAAACCGGCCTCGATCAGGGCGGCCTTGAGGCGGCCGACCTTTTTTTCCGTGTCGTCGATCAGCAGGATGCGCAGCATGGCTGGGCCCTCAGCGATGGGCGCGGGCGTCAGGCGCCGCGTCCAGGGCGTGCAGGGCGAAGCTGCGCGCATAGCCATGGGGGTCGCTGCCGTCCCAGCGACTGCCGTCGATCAACAGGCTGCTGCGCATGGGCGGGTCGGCGCAGGGGACGCCCAGCGCCGTGGCGGCTTCGCGGTACAGCGCCAGCTGCTGCACCTGGCCGGCGACGGCCAGGTAGTCCGGGTCGTCACGCATAAGGCCCCAGCGGCGGAACTGGGTCATGAACCACATGCCGTCGGACAGGTATGGCAGGTTGGCGCGGCCCTGGTCGAACAGGCGCAGGGCGTGAGGGTCGTGCCAGCGATGGCCCAGGCCGTCCTGGTAGTCGCCGAGTAGGCGCGGCTCGATGCTGCCGACCGGAGCGTCCAGGTAGGCGCTGCCACTGAGCAGTTGCGCGGTGCCACGGCGGTTCTCCTGGCTCTGCTCGATGAAGCGCGCGGCGGCGAGTACCGACTTGATCAGCGCCCGGGCACTGTTGGGGTACTGCTCGACGAAGCCGCGGGCGCAGGCCAGGACCTTTTCCGGATGGTCGGGCCAGATCGACTGGCTGGCGGCCAGGGTGAAGCCCTGGCCATTGGCGAGTGCATCCGCCGACCAGGGTTCGCCAACACAGAAACCGTCGATGCGCCCGGCCTGCAGGTGGGCGGCCATCTGCGCCGGGGGCACCACCACGCTGGTCACGTCGCGCAGCGGGTGGATGCCCTGGCTGGCCAGCCAGTAGTAGAGCCACAGGGCATGTGTGCCGGTGGGGAAGGTCTGGGCGAAGGTCAGTCGTGCGCCCTGTTGGTGCACCAATCGCGCCAGTGCCTCGGGGCTGGTCACGCCCTTGCGCTGCAACGCGGGGGAGAGGTTGATGGCCTGGGCGTTCTGGTTAAGGCCCATGAGCACGGCCAGGGGGCTGGCGGGCACGCCGCCGATGCCCAGGTGCACCGCGTACACCAGGCCATAGAGGCAGTGGGCGGCGTCCAGCTCGCCGCTGACCAGCCTGTCGCGCAGCCCGGCCCAGGAGGCCTGGCGGCGCAGGTTGAGGGTCAGGCCGAACTGCTGGGCGAAGCCCTGGGTGGCGGCGACCACCACCGAGGCGCAGTCGGTCAGGGCCATGAAACCGATGTCCAGGCTGGGCTTTTCCGGCGCGTCGCTGCCGTTGACCCAGGCCAGGGACGTTGTCGGGAGGGCTGTGTTCACGAGAATCCTCAGGCGTTCGCGATTGACTGCATGCAGCTGACTTAGCAACCCATGTGCCATGGCCCTGTCGCCCCGGCGGCGCGCTGGCTATAATCGCCCCCTCACACACCGCGAGTCCGCCCGCCCATGTATACCCTGGCCCGCCAGCTGCTGTTCAAGCTCTCCCCGGAAACCTCCCACGACCTGTCGCTGGACCTGATCGGCGCCGGTGGCCGCCTTGGGCTCAACGGCCTGCTGTGCAAGCAGCCAGCGGCGTTGCCGGTGACGGTGATGGGCTTGAACTTCGCCAACCCGGTCGGCCTGGCCGCCGGCCTGGACAAGAACGGCGCGGCCATCGACGGCTTTGCCCAGCTGGGCTTCGGCTGCGTCGAGATCGGCACCGTGACGCCGCGTCCGCAGCCGGGCAACCCCAAGCCGCGACTGTTCCGCCTGCCGGAAGCAACGGCCATCATCAATCGCATGGGCTTCAACAACCTGGGCGTCGACCACCTGCTGGCGCGGGTACGTGCCGCGAAGTACACCGGCGTGCTGGGCATCAACATCGGCAAGAACTTCGACACCCCGGTCGAGCGGGCCCAGGACGACTACCTGATCTGCCTGGAGAAGGTCTACAACGACGCCAGCTATATCACCGTCAACGTCAGCTCGCCGAACACCCCCGGCCTGCGTTCGTTGCAGTTCGGCGATTCGCTCAAACAACTGCTCGATGCCCTGGCCGAGCGCCGCGAACAGCTGGCGCAGGCGAACGGCAAGCGCGTGCCGCTGGCGATCAAGATCGCCCCGGACATGAGCGACGAGGAAACCGCCCTGGTAGCGGCGGCGCTGGTCGAGTCGGGGATGGATGCGGTGATCGCCACCAACACCACCCTGGGGCGCGAGGGCGTCGAAGGCCTGCCGTACGGCGGCGAAGCCGGAGGCCTGTCGGGCGCGCCGGTGCTGGAGAAGAGTACTCACACGGTGAAGGTATTGGCCGGTGAGCTAGGTGGCAAGCTGCCGATCATCGCGGCGGGCGGGATTACTGAAGGGCGTCATGCGGCTGAGAAGATCGCCGCCGGAGCGAGCCTGGTGCAGATCTATTCGGGCTTCATCTATAGGGGGCCGGCGCTGATCCGTGAAGCGGTGGATGCCATTGCCGCGATGCCGAAACAATGAAATGACTGGGTAATCGTGGGAGCGGGCTTGCCCGCAGGGTATGGCGAGAAAGTAAGTAACGGGCATAAAAAAGGGCCCCTTCAAAGGGGCCCCTGGGCCGCAGCCCGCCGCCCGGATAGGGCGCGCATGGTGACTCGAATTCAGTGTCCTCGTTCAGCCAACGGCGTGATTTTCGTTGAGTCTGTGAATGCCAGCGGTGCCGGTCATGCCATCCCAGTTGTCGCCGCGACCTTCGCGCCAGCCGTTGATCCAGGCTTGGCGTACAGAGGGTAGATTGAAGGGGCAAAGTTCGCGGGATTTGCCGGTGACCCCATACTGGTAGCCACGTGAGTATGCTCTTTCCAACGGATCACGCTTAAGTCTTCTCATAGGGTGTTGCCCTCACTTGTTGACTGTAATGTCCCGTCGGCCTCTCCGAGGCCGGGCAGAATCGTTCTGCCGGTGTGCGCCCGCTGCCGGCGTCGCGGGCTGGAAGTGCCGCCCCGTTGCGGTGCGGCCTGAGATCAGTTCTAACGAATGCGAGTCACAGTGTGAATGATCGATTTGTCATAAGGACGTAACCTTTCTGAGGGTGAGGGGATAAGTAAATAAATGCGACTCAACCTTGTTTGCCGTTGAGCCCGCTATGATCAGGGTTTACCCAACCTTGAGGTCAATTGGCCAGCGTTGCTGGTTGATGACAGTAATATTTGGTAATGCGACGAAGGGTCACATCTGAACCCTTCGTCCACGCAATTTTCATACTGCTCGACGATCAAAGCCTTTTTCGCCACCCGGCAAAGGCATGATCGACGGGCGGCCAGGCTTGGCGAGCGTTTCGCCGGGCCACCCGGACGCCTGCTGGAAAGGCGTGCGGGCAAACAGCGGCAGCCGATGCGTCGGCTCGCCATCTACCTAGCCAAAGGCTCTGGATTGCACATGTCGGACCGTTTCGAACTTTACCTTACCTGCCCCAAGGGCCTTGAAGGCCTGCTCGCCGAGGAAGCCCGTCAACTGGGGCTGAACGAGGTGCGTGAGCACACCTCGGCCATTCGCGGCGACGCCGACATGGAAACCGCCTACCGCCTGTGCCTCTGGTCACGCCTGGCCAACCGCGTGCTGCTGGTGCTCAAGCGCTTCTCGATGAAGAACGCCGACGACCTGTACGACGGCGTGCATGCTGTCGACTGGGCCGATCACCTGGCGGCCGACGGCACCCTGGCGGTGGAGTTCAGCGGTCATGGTTCGGGCATCGACAACACCCACTTCGGCGCCCTCAAGGTCAAGGATGCAATCGTCGACAAGCTGCGCAACCGCGAAGGCCTGCGCCCGTCGGTGGAGAAGGTCGACCCGGATGTGCGCGTGCACCTGCGCCTGGACCGCGGCGAGGCGATCCTGTCCCTCGACCTGTCCGGCCACAGCCTGCACCAGCGTGGCTATCGCTTGCAGCAGGGCGCGGCACCCTTGAAGGAAAACCTGGCGGCGGCGGTGCTGATCCGCGCCGGCTGGCCACGCATCGCGGCCGAGGGCGGGGCCCTGGCCGACCCGATGTGCGGCGTGGGTACCTTCCTGGTCGAGGCGGCGATGATCGCCGCCGATATCGCTCCTAACCTCAAGCGTGAGCGCTGGGGCTTCAGCGCCTGGCTCGGCCATGTGCCGGCGCTGTGGCGCAAGGTCCACGACGAGGCCCAGGCCCGTGCCCAGGCCGGCCTGGCCAAGCCGCCGCTGTGGATCCGCGGCTACGAGGCAGACCCGCGGTTGATCCAGCCGGGGCGCAACAACGTCGAGCGCGCAGGCCTGGGCGACTGGGTGAAGATCTACCAGGGCGAGGTGGCCAGCTTCGAACCGCGCCCGGACCAGAACCAGAAAGGCCTGGTGATCAGCAACCCGCCGTACGGCGAGCGCCTGGGTGACGAAGCCAGCCTGCTGTACCTCTACCAGAACCTCGGCGAGCGCCTGCGCCAGGCCTGCATGGGCTGGGAAGCGGCAGTGTTCACCGGTGCGCCGGAACTGGGCAAGCGCATGGGCATTCGTAGCCACAAGCAATATGCCTTCTGGAACGGCGCGTTGCCGTGCAAGCTGTTGCTGTTCAAGGTCCAGCCCGACCAGTTCGTCACCGGTGATCGTCGTGCGGCCCAGGCCGAGGCGGCCGAGGGCGAGCCTCGTCGCCAGGCCCCGGTGGCCAGCGAGCCGGCGCGCCTGTCGGAAGGCGCGCAGATGTTCGCCAACCGCCTGCAGAAGAACTTCAAGCAGCTGGGCAAGTGGGCCCGCCGCGAGAAGGTCGATTGCTACCGGGTGTACGATGCCGACATGCCCGAGTACGCCCTGGCGGTCGACCTGTATCACGACTGGGTGCATGTGCAGGAATACGCAGCGCCCCGCTCGATCGATCCGGACAAGGCCCAGGCGCGCCTGCTCGATGCGCTGAGCGCGATTCCCCAGGCCCTTGGCGTCGATCCGCAGCGCGTGGTGCTCAAGCGCCGGGAACGCCAGACCGGCACCCGCCAATATGAGCGCCAGGCCACCGAAGGACGCTTCCAGGAGGTCAATGAGGGCGGCGTCAAGCTGCTGGTCAACCTTACCGACTACCTGGACACCGGGCTGTTCCTCGACCACCGCCCGATGCGCATGCGCATCCAGCGCGAGGCGGCGGGCAAGCGTTTCCTCAACCTGTTCTGCTACACCGCCACGGCCACCGTGCACGCGGCCAAGGGCGGCGCGCGCAGCACCACCAGCGTGGACTTGTCGAAGACCTACCTGGACTGGGCGCGGCGCAACCTGTCGCTCAACGGTTTCTCCGAGCGCAATCGCCTGGAGCAGGGCGATGTCATGGCCTGGCTGGAGAACGCCCAGGACAGCTACGACCTGATCTTCATCGACCCGCCGACCTTCTCCAACTCCAAGCGCATGGAAGGGGTGTTCGACGTGCAGCGCGACCATGTGCAGCTGCTCGACCTGGCCATGGCGCGCCTGGCCCCGGGTGGTGTGCTGTACTTCTCCAACAACTTCCGCAAGTTCCAGCTCGACGAGCACCTGGCGACGCGGTATGTGGTGGAGGAGATCAGTGCCCAGACACTGGACCCGGACTTCGCCCGCAACAGCCGCATCCACCGCGCCTGGCAGCTGCGTCTGCGCTGAACCGACGAGGTACGTGGCGCGCCTGCTGGCCAGTGGCTATAACTCAGGACAGGGCGGGACAATACGCAGGACGCTGACCTTGGTTGGAGTCCTCTATGTCGACCCCGGGCATACCTGCGAAGCGGCTTGGGCTGCTCGGCGACGAGTTGTCGGCCTGGGGCGTGGCCCTGGCGGCGCTGGTCGCCGGGGCGTTGCTTACGGCGGCCCTGGCGATCGCCACCCAGACCTTCTACCAGCAGCAGCTGCGCCAGCGCTTCGAGCTGCTGGCCAGTGAGCGCTACAGCCGCATCGCCGAGCGTTTCGAAGAACAGGAGCAGCGCCTGGACGGCCTGCGCCGGTTCTTCGCCTATTCCACTGAAATCACCCCCCGCGAGTTCGATGGCTACGCACGTCCCTTGCTGCACCGCACCCAGGCCTACTCCTGGGCACCGCGGGTAGCGGCGGCGCAGCGCGAGGACTTCGAGCGGCGTGCCAGTGCCTGGCTGGGCCAGCCTTACCAGATCCGCGACGTGGACGCCCAGGGCGATTGGCAGGCCGCGCCGGCGCGTGATCACTACTATCCGGTCCTGTACACCCAGGCGGCGAGCCGCCAGGCCCAGCCCTACGGCTTCGACCTGGGCGGACAGCCGCTGCGCGCCGCGACCCTGGCCCGGGCCGTGAGCCCCGGCAGCATGGCGGTGTCGGCGCCGCTGGACATGATCAACGTCGAGCCGACCTATACCCGTGGCCTGCTGATCGTCGCCCCGGTGTTCGCCGAGCAAGCGTCTGCGGGCGAGCCCCCCCGAGGGTACGTCATGGCCTTGCTGAGCCTGCATCAGCTGATCGCCGAGAGCCTGCCGACGGTGGCTGACGACAAGCTGGTGGTGCGCATTCTCGACCTGTCCACCGAGGGTGGGCACGAGGTGTTGTTCGATTCGGGGATGCCGCCGGCGCGAATGGGATTTGCCAGCAGTCACCTGCTGCACCTGGCCGACCAGCATTACCAGCTCGATATTCGCCCCAGCCAGGGCTTTCTCGCGGCCAATCGCTCGTCGGCGGTGCCGGTGGTGGCGTTGCTCGGCGGCCTGCTCAGCGTGTTGCTGGCGTTGCTGCTGTACAGCCTGTTCAGCCAGCGCCAGCGCGCCCTGGGCCTGGTGGCCCGGCGCACTGCCGAGCTGCGCGTCAGCGAGCAGTCATTGCGCGAGACCCACAACCAGTTGCGCAGCGTGCTCGATGCCGCGACCCAGGTGGCGATCATCGCCACCAGCCTGCGCGGGGTGATCGGCACCTTCAACGCGGGTGCCGAGCGCATGCTGGGCTATTCGGCCGGCGAAGCGCTGGGTCAGCTGCGCCTTGAGGACCTGGTCCTGCCCGAGGAGCTGCACCAGCGTGCCCATGCCTTGAGCGTGCGCTTTGGTCGTGAGGTCGGCGCGGGGCAGGCGATGTTTGCCGAGACGGTGCAGGAGGGCGGCACGGAGCCGGCGGACTGGACGCTGGTGCGCAAGGATGGCAGTCACCTGCTGGCCAACATGCTGGTGACGGCGGTGCTGGACGAGCAGGGGCTGTGGGTGGGCTACCTGGCGATCTGCATCGACGTCACCGAGCGGCGCCGGGTGCACGAGGCCCTGGCGGCCCGCGACCGGCTGCTGGAAAAGCTCAGCGCCGAGGTGCCTGGCGGCATCTACCAGTATCGTCTGGACGCTGATGGTCATTCTTGTTTCCCCTATGCCAGCCAGGGCCTGCACGACATCTATGAGGTGGACCTGGCATTGCTGCGCCAGGACGCCGCGGCGGTGTTCGAGCGTATCCACCCGGACGACCTGGAGCGGGTGCGGCGCTCGGTGCGTTACTCCGCCGAGTACCTGGCGCCGTGGCGGGAGGAGTACCGGGTGTGCCTGCCACGGGCGGGGTTGCGTTGGGTGCGTGGGGAGGCGACGCCGGAGGTCGGCGAGCACGGCAGCACGCTCTGGCATGGGTACCTGACCGATATATCGGACCTCAAGCGGGTAGAGGAGGAGCTGCGGGCGCTGTCGGTGACCGATGCCCTGACCGGGATCTACAACCGGCGGTATTTCCAGGAGCGGTTGCGTAACGAGCTGGATCGGGCACAGCGGGATGGGTTGGACCTGGCGGTGATCATGCTGGATATCGATCACTTCAAGCGGATCAACGATCAGTTCGGGCATGCGGTGGGGGATCATGTGCTGCGCAGCCTGTGCCAGCGGATCGGGCAGCGGTTGCGGCGGACCGATGTGTTTTGTCGGTTGGGAGGGGAGGAGTTCATGGTGTTGTGTCCGGGGAGTAATGCCGAGCAGGCGCGGATGCTGGCGCAGGAGTTGTGGCAGGGGGTGCGGAGTGTGCCGGTCGAGGGGGTGGGGCGGGTGACGGCGAGCTTTGGTGTGGCGGGGTGGCGGGTTGGGGAGGGGGCGGATGCGTTGTTGTTGCG
>Ga0209370_1000358_pt1 | contig 68708 bp, 61 predicted proteins | sample AgamicAtPrz_FD_187164 | JGI IMG/M metagenome (GOLD analysis project Ga0209370, IMG submission 187164) | Agave microbial communities from Guanajuato, Mexico - At.P.rz (SPAdes) (version 2) | ecosystem: Host-associated > Plants > Phyllosphere > Phylloplane/Leaf | place: Guanajuato, Mexico...
CGTCGAGGGCCAGCTGCACGCGCTTCTCGGTCGGGTGCGGCAGCATCTTCAGGGCGTCGCTCATCCAGGCGTAGGACAGGCAGATCACCCCTGGCTTATCGTCGCCGTTGTCGAACAGGTAGGTGCCACGGGTCAGGCGGTCGGTGAGGGTCATGCTCATCAGGTCGCGGCCGGTCTCCGGGTCCTTGTCCTTCCAGAACGGCCGGTCGACCATGACGAAGGTCTTCGACGACTGCATATAGCGGGTGCGGTCCAGGGCCATCCACATCTTTTGCGAGAACAGCGACTCCTCGCAGTCGATCTGGGTGGTCAGCAGCCAGCTCTGGCAGGTGGTGAGCACTGCCGCGTAGTGGCGCACATCGCCGTAGTTGTCGGTGACCGCCAGGCGCCCGTCGCTGGCCCGGGCGATGCGCTTGACCCCGGTGCGTGGCGCGCCGCCGTGCAGGCCGCTGAGGCTGGTGCCGGCCGGCCAGTGGGCGCAACGTTCCGGCACATGGCGCCAGATGCCCTGCGGCACCTGCTCGACGCCGCCGACCACCAGGTGCTGGTGATCGTCGCAGTTGGTCATCACCACGCGGAAGATTTCCAGCATCGAGTTGGGGAAGTCCGAGTCCCAGCCACCAGTGCCGAAGCCGACCTGGCCGAACACCTCGCGGTGCTGGAAGCTCAGCTTGGCGAACGAGCGCGAGGTGGCGACGAAATCATAGAAGGTGCGGTCGTCCCACAGCGGTACCAGCTTGTTCCACAGGTCCTTCAGGCGCGGCACATCGCGGTCGCGGATGGCCTGCTGGATATCGCCGAACTGCGCGCCGCTTTCCAGGGCGTCGGCCCAGGCGTCGGCCACTTCGTGGAACAGCTGCGGCAGGTCGGCGGATTTTTCGGCGTAGTAGGTCTGGCCTTCCAGGTCGATCACCGTGCTGCCCGAAGCCGGGGTCAGCGGGTTGGGGAACGGCTTGGTCTCCAGGCTCAGCTTGTCGACGTAGTGGTAGAACGCCGTGGACGACACCGGGAAGCGCATGCCGCCCAGTTCGGCGACGATGCCGTCGGTGCCGTTGAACGCCTGCGAGCGCAGCCGGCCACCCAGCTTGGAAGCCTCGTAGACCACGGGCTTGAGGCCCAGCTTCATCAGCTCGTAGGCCGCCACCAGCCCGGCAATGCCGCCACCGACGATCGCCACCTCTTCGCCATGGCGCTCCCTGGGAATGCTGCCCAGGCCGGCCGGGTGCTCCAACCAGTCGTCGAAGGCGAACGGGAAGTCGGGGCCGAAGATGGTGATGGGTTTCTTGCCGTCGGCGGGGTGGCGGTTTTTCTTGTTCATGTAATGACCTTGCCAGGGGCTGCGCAGGGGGCGGAGCCTGAGTATAGAGAATGCCTGGTGGCCATTTTATGAAGTGGGGTGTTCGTTATTAAGGTGCAGAGTGGCGTCGTAATGTGCTTTGTTTCGTCTTAATGATTCATATTTATTCAATACTGACGAATCAGCTCAGCGATGCCAGGTGCTCGACGGTTTCAGGGTACTTCTGCACCAGTCGGATCAGCGCCACGGCCTGGGCGTTGGGCTTGGAGCGGCCCTGTTCCCAGCTCTCCAGGGTGCGGGCGTTGGTACGCAGGTAGGCGGCAAACACCGCCCGGGACATGTTCAGGCGCTGGCGCAGTTCGGTCAGTTCGTTGGGGGCCAGCGGGGCAAGCTCCTCGAAGGTCACCTTGTGCGAGCGCAGGGTCAGTTTGCCGGCGCGCTCATCGGCGAGGGCGTCGAAGCCTTCGGTGAGTTCAGTGAAGATGTTGCGTGGCATTGGTCGTCCTCATCAGGTATTCGCGTTCAAGCAGGTGCTTCAAAGCCTGGCGTTGCTGCGGTGTCAGATCATCCTGGACTTCCTTTCCGTACAGCGTGAAAAGCCAGAATTGCAACCCCGCCTGCCACCAGTAGTAGATGATCCGGCTGCCGCCTCGCTTGCCTTTTTGGCGCAGTGCATCGGCGAAGCGCATCTTCCTGAGGCCACCTGTTCCCTTGATGACGTCACCCGCATGGGGATGCAGAAGCAGTACGCGTTGCAGAGACCGAAAATCTTCATCGTCCAGATACTGGCTGCGAAAGCGCTCGAAGGCGGGTAATTCGACAAATAGGGCGTCCATATTTTGTACGTGATCCGCGTATAGTTTGTGATGAGGTCGCCGCTACGTCAATAGGGCGGGCTGTCATCAGCCTAAGCGTGGATTGAGGGCATGGTGGCAGGGGAGGTTTGCCGGATATGTCATTGGGGCGGCGAGTAGGTCTTTGTTTGTCAGACCATTTCCTACAGACGGGAAATTTAACGAGACCTATCCTACAAGTCCTGTCGCTCCGGTCTGGCTGTGCGGGTAAGTCTTCGCGGTTAACTTCAGCCGGTCACCGCCTATTCGGTGATCGGGCGTGAGAACCCGGCGATCAAACTGGAGGCATGCTGTCATGGCAGCTGTGCGCGGGCAGGTTCTGCCTGGCCGGAATGTAGCCTCCAACTTCGCCGGTTCTCACCCCGTGCATGGCTGCCACCCATTCCCGTGAGAAGGTTGCGTGGTGGCCTCCCTGAGCCGGTAATGGAGGCAATACCCATGAAAAAGATCGTCCCCGACCCACCCCTCGCCCTGAACCCGACCACCGAGCAGTCCTTCTGCTCCTGCCAGTCCAGTCATCCCCCCATCTTCACCGTGCGTCCCGGCGTCGATGCCGCCGACGCCCTGGTCCACGCCAGCATGCTGGCCCGGGCCATCCAGGAAATCGCCGACGACTACGCCCAGCACCATGCCCCCGAGGCGGGGCGGGCGATGATCTGGTCGATCCTGCATTCGGCGGAAACGGTACGCGCGCTGCTGGAAGGGCTGCTCGACGCGATGGAGGCTTGATGGTTGGGGCCGTGGTCAGCCCGGCTGGCCGCGGTCCACCTTGCTGCTGAGAATGATCGATGTGGTGGTCTTCTCCACCCCATCCAGGCTGCCGATCTGGTCGAGCAACTGGTCCAGTTGCTCTGGCGAATCACTGTTCAGCCACGCCACATAGTCGAACTCGCCACTCACCGCGCACAGTTGCTGTACCTGGCCCATGGCGCCCAGGCGACGCACGATGTCCTTGCCCGAGCGTGGCTGCGCCTTGATCCCCACGTAAGCCTGCAGCCCGCCGCCCAGCAGGCGCTGGCCCAGGCGCACGCCATAGCCGGTGATGACCTTGCTCTTCTCCAGCCGCGCCAGGCGCGAGTTCACGGTGGTACGGGCAATGCCCAGCTGGCGGGCGAGGGTGGCGACGCTTTCGCGGGCGTTGATTTGCAACAGGGCGATCAACTGGCGGTCGATTTCGTCGAGGGTGATGGCGCGGGCGTCTGGCATGGCGAGTCTCGGCATTGGGTGCACTAGCCTAGCCAGCCTGGGGGCGATGAGAAAGAGGCGGGTGGAATATTCGAAGCAGGCGTGTGGTGAAGTCACGCTATGCCAGCAGCCTTGGGCCAGACACTGAAGGTGTCTGCCCCAAGGCTTTCGGTGGGCTGCGTCAGCGTGCGGCGCTGGTCTGCGCCGTGGTGGCACAAGGTGACTTCAGGCCGGCGGTCATGCTCTCGACGTTGTCGAGCATCTGGTTGCCCTGGTTGACCTTCTGGGCGTTTTCCGCCAGTTGCATGCGCTGGTCATAGGTGGCCGAGGTGCCATTCATGCTGTGCTTGGTTTCCAGCACCGAGTTGGCGATGCTCAGCAGGCTGCGGCCGGTGGAGATCAGGTTGTCGGTCGTACTGGGCGTGCAGGGCGCGTTACCGCCGGCCATCTGGCTGGGCTGCTGGCCCTGGTTGTAGGAACCCGGCGCCACGCAACCGGCGAGCGTTACCAGCATGGGGGCAATGAGCAGGGCCCCAAGCGTTCCTTGGATGTTCATGTGACGTTCCCTCGATCACTGGGCTCCGACCCGGTGCCGAAGCGATGGAGGGATTCTAGAAACGGGGCCTTGGCGGCGAAATAGAACGGGTGTGCTAAAGGCACTTTGCCGCTGCTCAGAGCGACTCGAGCTACAAATCCAGGGGAAGCTGGGCGCTGTACCGCCAGTGTATTATTTTTTGTACCGCGCAGCGGTCAGGTTTTTCGGCCATGACGTTGTTCTCCTGGTGAAAATGTGATCAAGGTTGTTGCAAGGTGGCAATTACACACCTAAGATGCCCGCCTTCTCTCACCCGACAGCAAAGGAGGTAAATCATGCAACAGTTGATCACCCTTTGCAGGTCGCGCCTGGCTTGATCGCATTCGCCGCTACTCGTTAGCGGTACCGCAACGCCCGGCCTCTGGCCTGCCAATCCGAACATCTTTTTGTTTCAACCCATCAGGATTGGACTATGGGCACTTGCATTCGCAATTTGTCCGACGGCGCCGTATTGGTCGCCGCGGACGACACCTGGATCGAAGGAAAAGCGATCCAACAACTCGAAACCACCGCTCGCCTAGGGGGCATGCATCGGGTGGCCGGCATGCCGGACCTGCATCCGGGGCGTGGCTATCCGGTCGGCGCGGCATTCTTTTCCGTGGGGCGTTTGTACCCGGCGCTGGTCGGCAATGACATCGGCTGTGGCATGGCGCTGTGGCGCACGGACATCCCGACCGCCAAGCTGCATCTGGACAAGCTGGAGAAACGCCTTGGCAACCTCGACCTGCCGCTCGACGAAACGTGGCAGGAGGCCGTCGCCAGCTTCGGTTTGCCTGCCACGGGGCACGAGCGTTCTCTAGGCACCATTGGTGGTGGCAACCACTTCGCCGAGCTGCAGCAGCTCGATGAAAGCTACGACGATACGGCCCTGGCAGCCTTGGGCATCGAGCGCAAACACCTGCTGTTGCTGGTGCACAGCGGCTCGCGTGGCTTGGGCGAGGCGATCTTGCGTGAGCAGGTCGACCTGTTCGGTCATCACGGACTGGAGGCGGGCAGCGAGGCCAGCACTCATTACCTGGGCCGGCACGACGGCGCGCTGCGGTTTGCCGAAGCCAACCGTCAGTTGATTGCCCGGCGCATGCTCGACCGCTTGCGTGCCGATGGCGATGTACTGCTCGACATCAACCACAACCTGGTGACGCCAGCGCAGGTCGACGGGCTCGATGGTTGGCTGCATCGCAAAGGCGCTACACCATCGGATCAGGGGGCGGTGGTGATCCCTGGTTCGCGCGGCGACTACAGCTACTTGGTACAGCCGATCGCCGACGAGCGCAGCCTGTTGTCCCTGGCCCATGGCGCCGGACGCAAATGGATGCGCAGCGAGTGCAAGGACCGCCTCGCCTCGCGCTACAGCGTCGAGCAACTGAGTCGTACGGCACTAGGCAGCCGCGTGATCTGCGCCGACCGGGCGCTGATCTACGAGGAAGCGCCGGAGGCCTACAAGGCTATCGACTCGGTGGTGGGTGCCTTGCGTGAAGCAGGGTTGGTTCGCGTGCTGGCACGACTGAAACCGGTGCTCACCTACAAGACGCGCGGAGGGTGCTGCTGATGATCCTACTGCAACTCTCGGCGGCTCAGGGGCCGGAAGAATGTGCCCTGGCAGTGGCCAAGGCATTGCTCAGGCTGCAGGCCGAAGCGGATGCCCAGGCCGTGGAGGTACGGATACTCGAAGAAGAGCCGGGGCCGCGGCGCGGTACCTTGCGCTCGGCGTTGCTGGCACTGGATGGCGAGCAGGCCGAGCGCCTGGCAGATCACTGGACGGGCTCGCTGCAATGGACGTGCAGCAGTCCGTACCGGCCGGGGCATGCGCGCAAGAACTGGTTCTTTGGGGGCGCACGGTTTGCGCCACCGGCACCGGAACTGGCGAGCGAGATCCACTTCGAGACCTTGCGTTCGTCCGGGCCGGGTGGCCAGCATGTCAACACCACCGACTCGGCAGTGCGCGCCACGCACCTGGCCAGCGGCGTCAGCGTCAAGGTACAGAGCGAGCGTAGCCAGCACGCGAACAAACGCTTGGCGCTGCTGCTCATCGGTCAACGCCTGGCGCAACAGGCAGAGCAGGTCGACAGCGAACTGCGCGCGGAGCGGCGGTTGTTCCATCACCGCATCGAGCGTGGCAATCCACGTCGGGTGTTTCGTGGCGAGCGCTTCGAGACGGCTGACGAGTAGATTGTGCGCGAGACCATAGGACTGTATCTGAGGTGGTCCCGCCAAAAACACGAAAGCCGCGCAGTGCGCGGCTTTCAGTTTGGTGGGCCCACACGGACTCGAACCGTGGACCAAAGGATTATGAGCCCGACAAAAAGGCCTGTGGTCGTTGTGAAATCTCCGCAATAGGCTGATTTTATTGAATATGTACGTACATCCGGGTCGGGTTTCGGTTCGCGGTGTGGACGTAATGTGGACGCTCGCAGCTGTACCTGGTTGCACACCTGTTCAAATCCTTGCACAGCGTGCAATGCTCCTTCCTCCCCAGCGGCCTGCGCCGTGCCTGCTGTAGCCCTCCGTTGCACCCACCTGGTCCTTTTCACTTTTCTACAAGGCAAAGCGCGTCGGCGGGAGGGGGATAAGTGATTTCTCCACGCTTTTTTCTTTACCTAAGCAGCGTTTACCTGCTAAGAAAACAACAGCAGAAATTCAGAGTGGGATATGGATAAGCCTAATCACGCATCTCCGCTGGAGATGCTGCAAATAATTGATTCGTTGAAATTGTCTCCAGGTATGAGCTGCTCGGAGATAATGACTAAGTTAAACAGTACCGCGCACCCAGAACTCAGTGAGGTTTTGGCGTGGGCCACTTCGATGATGCTCGACGCTTCGAGTGCGCAAGCGCCCTTGGTACCGCTGTATCGCTTTGGTACTCAAACGAGTGCCACCTTAGATTTCTTCAGTGATCAAGATATTTTCTGTTTGGCCGCAATTACGTCGGAGATCAGTAGCTCAGAACTAAGGGCTAGGATAAGTGATATTGTCGTGCTTCGATTGCCTAGGCTGGTAGCTCAGGCAGAGATCGCTGTGAATGCATACTGGGAAAGTGCTAAAGAACTTATCGCTGCCGGAGAGATATTCGGGGCGCTCAAGAGGATTGAGCGGGGGCTACGTCTTGGATTTCGATATAGGAAAGCGTTTGAGGAAGTCTATTCAGGCTTGTCTGAGTACCTGATTGGGCAATTGGAGTTAGGGTATTTTGAAGTTCAGCAATTGAAGTCAGTAAGGATCGTGTATGATTTGCGCATCAAGGATAATGATTGGATTTACTCAGTTTGCTTGAGCTTTGCCGAACGGCATATTGATAAGAGAAGTTATCGCATAGCTGTTTCTTTACTGGAATTGGCAGCTAGTTGTGCCATGTCTGATCCAGAGTTAGTGAATAAAATATTTCGCAAGATCGCTGATTGCCATCTCGCAGAGGCGAGGGCTCACAATAACTTTATGAGCTGTGCGTGCATTATTTCGGCGATTGAAGCGCTTGAAAGGATACCTAGTACTCGTTCGGAGCGAGATGCACTGTACTCAGACCTCAGAGAGCATCAACGAGACTGGCGACAGTATATGTCTTCATTCTCCATTCCTTCACCAGATATCTCTGAAGATGTCGCGGATGCTAAAAAGGTGGTTGCTGGCACTGACTTTTTCGACAGCTTGTTTCGGTTGGTTCTTTTTGTTGCTCGTCCATCTAATGTAAGCAAGTTGCGAAATGACGCTTTGGAATCCCTAGAAGGTAATATCTTTGCTCATATGGGAGCTGAGCACATAGATCATGAAGGGCTTCCGGTCGCCATAGTTCCTGGTGTGACACTCGAGGAACAAGATGAGGAAGGCATATGGGCTCAAATGATGCAGTATTTGAAGCTTGAACATGAGTTTATGGTCCAGGCTCGTATATTGCCAGCACTTCAAGAATTATCTATGAGCTATTACTGGGAAGATGAATTTTGGATGGGGCTGCTCCGAAACCATCCATTCGTCCCAACAGGGCACGAAGAATATTACCTGAGAGGCCTAAATGCCGGGTTACAGGGTGACTTCCTGGGGTCGACACATTTTCTTATCCCTCAGATTGAGAACTCGCTTCGATATATTTTGCGACAAAAAGCAAGAGAGAATACTCGAAAATTTTCAGATGGCACCCAGGAGCGCGAAAGTCTTTCTTCACTACTTGACAATGAGGAAGTGGTGAGTGCGCTGGGTAAGGATGCCATGCTTGGATTAAAGGCAATCCTCACAGACAAAATATATGGTGATTTGAGAAACCAAGTTTCGCACGGGTATGTGCCTAGCAATTACATGTATAGCAGTGGCGCCATTTTTTTCTGGTGGCAAATTTTACAAATCATAATGCGTCCGTTTGCTGAACACTGGAAAAAGACCTATGGCAAACCAGATGGTGAGGTCTCTCTATAGTTTAACTTCTTCCAAGGAGGTGGCAATCAGAGAAGTTTTTTCCAACATGTTGGAAAAATTTGCTTGGTTGTCAGGTGGTGGTGTTGGACCGCGTATTCGCCGACTCGTGAAGTCGAAGCAAGAAGCTATGCACGTCGAACGCCGGATCATGGGCGATGGTTCCAAGGGCGAGTTCAAGAAGACGCCGAAGTTGGATGAGCGGAAGCTTAGCGATCTGGTTCGACTCTGGTACCGGCTGCACGGCCAAAATCTCAAAACCGGCGAGGAACGTCAGCGCCTGCTGCTGGCCATGGCCGAGCGGATGGGAGAACCGAAGGTTTGTAAGTTCACGGCTAACCATTTCGCCGCCTATCGAGCTGAGCGTGCGGAGGGCAAGCATACTAGGGGTACGCCCGGGCGCGGTTTTAACAAAACGGATGCTATAAAGCCGATCAGCGCCAATATGCTCAACCATGAACTGGCATATCTTCGTGCAGTATTCAACGAGTTGGAAAGGCTTGGAGAGTGGGTTGGTGAGAATCCTCTATCGAAAGTGCGTAAGCTAAAATTCGATGAGGCCGAAATGGTCTATCTGGATCACGATCAGATTTTGTTGCTGCTTGAGCAATTGGGGGGAGAGTGTACGGATGTACGTTTAATTGCAGAGACCTGCTTGTCCACCGGGGCGCGATGGGGGGAGGCAGAAGGTTTGCTACCGCGACAGGTAAGGAACGGACTTGTGCATTTCAGTAAAACGAAGTCTAGTAAAAATCGTACAGTCCCAATCAGTGAAAATTTGCAAATCAGACTGAGTTCGGCTCTACCCTTTAAGGCTAGCTATTCAAGGTTTCGCGACGCTGTTAAAGCTAGTGGGGTGGCGCTGCCTGATGGTCAGCTGACTCACGTGCTACGTCATACTTTTGCAAGTCATTATATGATGAATGGCGGTGATATATTGACTCTTCAGCGTGTGCTGGGGCACGCCACTTTGGCAATGACTCAAAGGTATGCGCATTTTAGTCCTGGGCATTTGGCTGATGTAGTTAAACTCAATCCTCTTGCTTTATCTCAAGTTATTTCAAAGGAAACGAATGATGACTGATTCTCAGGAAAATAAATTAGATAAGGCTGAAGCTGAGCATCTGGATGGTTCCGAAAAGGCAGTGCGAAAGGGGATCAAGATTAGCGATCTTGCGTCGAAATGTGACCAGCGTAGGTTGGAGGCCGAAGGGACGAAAGCGGAACTGGTTTCAATAGCGAAGTTGTTGCAGGCAGAAGCTGACAGTGCAAATACTGTTCGTGCGGCTTTGAAAAACATCAGTATGGCGCCTTCTGCGCAAGTGAAAGCGCTGTTGGCTGATCTTGATCGTTCAAAGTTTGCAAAAGTGCTGACGAGTTTCGGAGGGATGCCAACATATCAGTTGAAGCAGATGGCTGATGCTCTTGATCATGCGAAGGCTGTGCGATCTGTTTTGAGTAATGCAGGTCTCATAGCTCCGTCCGAAGTATTCGGTGTAAATGCGGCATTGAAAAATGCGAAGACTATTAGTTCGGTTCTCAGTAATTCAAACCTCCCGCAAATGGCGCAGCTAAAATCTTTAGCGGACAGTTTTGGTGGCGCGAAGCTGGCACGGAGTGTACTAAGTGGCGCGGGCGTGCTGCCATCAGAGCAAATGAAGAAGCTTGTTTCATCAATTGCGTTTGAGTCGAAGACTTTTCAAGCCTTGGCTTCTTCAGATGGTGAAATGTGGGAAAAGCTCGCTTCTCGTATTGGATCGTGGGGTGATTTAAGCTCGGTTGAGGTGGATGCTAGTACAAAGATGTACCATGTGGCTCCATCTACTGACGCCGAAGTAGCAGATGCAATTGCTGCTGGTGGGGAATTCTCTGGGATCAGTGCAGCTGCGAAGGTGTGGCTCCTTCGCGTATTTTTTGCCTTCATGCTCATGCAAAGCTATTTTGCTGCGCAGAATGGCGTGAGAGAAGAGCTTTGTTTTTTGCAGCCGAAACTTATGCCGAGCTTAAGTATAGGGAAGACAGGGAAGGCTATCCGGGCTGCTGTATGTGAGGCGGAGCATCCGGTAGAGGTTTTGAAAAACTTCCGTCTTGTCAGGGGAGTCAATGTCAATCTTCGTGAACAACCCTCTATGAAGGCTGGCTTAGTGGAAGTCTACCTTGAGGACCATGCAACGCTAGAGGTGTTAGATGACACTAACCGGGACTGGTTACAGGTGTCTATCGTAGGGCAGGAAAACGTAACTGGCTGGATCTCGCGAAAGTACACGCGCACCTTGTATAGGTAAGCGTCGCCCATGTGGACGAATTGTGGACGTTGAGATCTCAAGACATCAGAAAATACGTTGGCCAGAAATGCCAAAAGCCGCGCAGTGCGCGGCTTTGAAGGTGGTGGGCCCACACGGACTCGAACCGTGGACCAAAGGATTATGAGTCCTCTGCTCTAACCGACTGAGCTATAGGCCCTCAGCAGGAGCGCAGGATTATAACGAGGGTTTCGATAGCGTGCCATCCGAAAGATCCGTTTGTGCTATGCGAAGAAAGGTCGCCGCGAACTCGTCCGGCGGCAGCGGCAGGCTGACGATGTAGCCCTGGATCTGCTCGCAGCCTTCGGCGGCGAGGAAGCGCTGCTGCGCCTGGTTTTCCACGCCCTCGGCAATGATCGTCAGCTGCATGCTGCGGCCCAGGGCGATGATGGCGCGGGCGATGGCGGCGTCGTGGGGATCGTCCGGCAGGCCGCGGATGAACGACTGGTCGATCTTGAGGATGTCCAGCGGCAGGCGCTTGAGGTAGCTGAGCGAGGAGTAGCCGGTGCCGAAATCGTCGATGGCCAGCTGCACGCCCAGCAGCTTGAGCTGGTGCAGCACGCTCAGCGCTTCCTCGGCCTGGCTCATGATGAAGTTCTCGGTGATCTCCAGCTGCAGGTCGCCGGCCTTGAGCTGGTAGCTGCGCAGCAACTGTTCGATGCGCCGTGCCAGGCTGGGCTGGCGCAGCTGGGCGCCGGCCAGGTTGATCGAGAGCGGGCCGAAGGCGTGGTAGGCCTTCTTCCAGGCGTGCATTTGTCGGCAGGCCTGCTCCAGCACCCAGTCGCCGAGCTGCAGGATGGTGCCATTCTCCTCGGCCAGGTGGATGAACTGCTCGGGCGGCACTTCGCCGAAAGTGGGGTGGGTCCAGCGGACCAGCGCCTCGGCGCCGACCAGGCTCTGGGTCTTGAGGCTGAACTTGGGCTGGTAGCACAGGCTCAGCTCGTTGCGCTCGATGGCGCGGCGCAGTTCGTGCTCCAGGGCGATGCGTTCGCTGGCCTGGGTGGTGAGCTCGCGGGTGTAGGCCTCGACACGGTTGCGACCCTTGGCCTTGGAACGGTACATCGCGGCGTCGGCGTTGCGGATCAGACTGGCGACATCGGTGCCGTCCTGCGGGTAGAGGCTGATGCCGATGCTGGCGCTGGTGAAGAACTCGTGCTCGCCGGCCTGGAACGGTGCGTGGAAGCCTGCCAGCAGCTTGTTGGCGATGGCGCTGGCATCGCTGGGCTTGTGCAGGCCGGGCAGGAGGATGATGAACTCGTCGCCGCCGAGGCGGGCCACGGTGTCCACGTCGCGCACCTGCTCCTTGAGGCGCTGGGCGATGCCCTTGAGCAACAGGTCGCCCACCGGGTGGCCGAGGCTGTCGTTGATGTGCTTGAAACGGTCGAGGTCGAGGAACAGCACCGCGCCCTGGCGGTTGGATACCTGGGCACAGTTCAGCGCAGCCTGCAGGCGGCTTTCGAACAGGGCGCGGTTGGGCAGGCCGGTGAGCGGGTCGTGGTGGGCCTGGTAGTCGAGCTTGGCCTGGGCGTGCTTGAGGCTGGAGATGTCGGCGAACACGGCGACGAAGTGGGTGATCTCGCGCTCGTGGTTGCGCACGGCGCTGATGGTCAGCCAGCCGGGGTACAGCTCGCCGTTCTTGCGCTTGTTGAAGATCTCGCCCTGCCAGTGGCCCTCGGCGGTCAGCTGGTGCCACATGGCGGCGTAGAAGGCACTGTCGTGCTGGCCGGAGGCGAGCAGGCGCGGGGTCTGGCCGAGGGCTTCGATCTCGCTGTAGCCGGTGATCTCGCTGAAGGCTCGGTTGACCGCGCTGATGCGCTGGTCGGTGTCGGTGATCAGCACGCCCTCGGCGGTGTTCTCGAACACCGTGGCGGCCAGCTGCAGCTTCTCCTGCATCAGGTGGCGCTCGGTGATGTCGCGGGCGATGGTCAGCATGCAGTCGACGCCGCCGATCGGCAGTGGCCGGGCGGACAGCTCGCAGAGGCGGATCTGCCCGTCGCTGCGGCGGATATGGCAGCTGAAGTCGCGCACGAAACCGTCGCGCTGCAGTTGATCGACCAGGCGCTGGCGCTCGTTGAGGTCGACCCAGATGCCCAGGTCCAGCGAGGTCTGGTCGACCGTGGTGCTGATGTCGTAGCCGGTCAGGCGGCAGAAACCTTCGTTGACCTCCAGCAGCAGGCCGTCGCTCTGGCGCGACAGCAGCAGCCCGTCGGGGGAGGCGTGGAAGGCCTTGGCGAACTTCTCCTCGGAGGTCTGCAACTGTTGCTGGGTTTCCTTGAGCTGGCTGATGTCGCGGATCGCCACCACCAGTGCCGGCATGTTGTCCAGTTCGAAGGTTTCGGCCGAGGTCAGGCCGGTGAACAGTTCGCCGTTGCTGCGCCGGAAGGTCATTTCCAGGTTGCGGATACCGCCGCGGTGCAGGCGTTCGAGCAGGGCCGGGCCGGTGCCGGCCACGCCCCACAGGCCGAGCTCGGTGGCGGTGCGGCCGATCACCTGCGCAGGATTCAGGCCGATCAGCTCCTCGAACGCTTCGTTGACCTCCAGCAGGCAACCATCGCTGTGCCGGGCAATGACCAGGATGTCCGGGCATTGCTGGAACACCGAGGCGAATTTCTGCTCCGACAGGCGCAGGGCATCCTCGGTGTGCTTGGTTTCGCTGATGTCGATCATCAGCCCGCGCATCAGCGGCTTGTGGCCGTGCTCGATCATGCTGACGATGTTGCGCACCCACAGGGTATGGCCGTCGGCGCGGATCACCCGGTAGTCGAGGCTGTGGTCGCGCCCGGCCGCTGTCTCGCTGTCGCAGTAGGCTTGCGCCCAGAGGGCGTCCTCCGGGTGCAGGATGCTGCGCCAGAACCCGGGCTTGAGCCATTCCCCGGTGGGGTAGCCGAGCAGGTCCTCGGCATGGGGCGAGACATAGCTGTAGCTGAAGTCGTTGGCATCGGCTTCCCAGGCCACCGCCGACAGGCTCTCGACCAGGCCACGGTAGTGATACTCGCTGCTGCGCAGTTCCTGCTCCAGGGCGATGCGCCGGGAAATCTCCGAGCTCAGGCGCCGGTTGATGCGGATCACCACCGCCAGGATGGCCATCAGCACCAGCACCGCCGGCAGGCCATAGAGCAGGGCATCGTGCCAGAAGGTCCGCTGGTCGACGACGTTGCCCACCCAGCGTTGCTGGATGCGGCTGACTTCGCTGCTGCTCATGTCGGCCATCACCTTGTCGAGGATGCCGACCAGTACCTTCTGCTGGCGGGGCACGGCCATGGCCAGCTGGTAGCGGTAGGGCGTTTCGCCACTGACGTACAGGCCGTCCAGCTTGAGCTGGCGCAGGCTCCAGATGCTCGAGGCGAGGTCGCCGACTACCGCGTCCACCTCGTCGGTGGCCAGGGCCTGCAGGGTCGAGCTGACATTGGGCATGGCCACCAGGTTGAGATCCGGGTGGTGGGTGCGCAGCAGTTCGTGGGGCGCGTAGTTCTCCACCACGGCGATCTTCAGGCCGTAGAGGTCCTTGAGGTTGCGCGGTTGCGCGCCGCCGGAGTGGGCGAGGATGACGATCGGGAAGTCCAGGTAGGGGCGGGTGAAGGCCAGGTAGTTCTGGCGCTCCGGGGTGGACATGATCCCGGGGAGCAGGTCGAGGCGGTTGCTGCGCGCCTGTTCGAGCACTTCGGTCCAGCTGCTGGGCTCGATCGGTTTGAGGGTGATCCCCAGGCGTTCCTGGATCAGGGCGATGTAATCGGCGGCCAATCCCTGGTAGCGACCTTCCTGGTCGCGAAATTCGAACGGCGGCCATGAAGCATCGACGCCCAGGCGCAGCTGCGGGTGGGCGCTGAGCCAGGCTTGTTCCTCGTCGGTCAGGGTCAGGGCGCCGGCCGTTGTGTTCCAGGCGAGCAGGAGCAGCAACAGGAAGGCCGGCATCATGGGCATAGCGGCCTCTCGATCAGGGGGGACTGATTCGAGTGTAGACGGGCATCTCGCCCGCTGGGTAGACAGTGGCAACGACCTTCTGTCACATAAGAAAAACCCCGGCCTGGGCCGGGGTTCGTCTTTACTCGTCGAGGAAGGAGCGCAGGTGCTCGCTTCGCGTCGGGTGGCGCAACTTGCGCAGCGCCTTGGCTTCGATCTGACGGATCCGCTCGCGGGTCACGTCGAACTGCTTGCCTACCTCTTCGAGGGTGTGGTCGGTGTTCATGTCGATGCCGAAACGCATGCGCAGCACCTTGGCTTCGCGCGCGGTCAGGCCCGAGAGCACGTCACGGGTCGCTTCCTTGAGGCTTTCGACCGTGGCCACGTCGATCGGGGACTGCATGGTGGAGTCCTCGATGAAGTCGCCCAGGTGCGAATCTTCGTCGTCACCGATCGGGGTTTCCATGGAGATCGGCTCCTTGGCGATCTTCAGGACCTTGCGGATCTTGTCCTCAGGCATCTCCATGCGCTCGCCCAGCTCTTCCGGGGTCGGTTCGCGACCCATTTCCTGCAGCATCTGCCGGGAAATGCGGTTGAGCTTGTTGATCGTCTCGATCATGTGCACCGGGATACGGATGGTGCGCGCCTGGTCGGCGATCGAGCGGGTGATCGCCTGGCGAATCCACCAGGTGGCGTAGGTCGAGAACTTGTAGCCGCGACGGTATTCGAACTTGTCCACCGCCTTCATCAGGCCGATGTTGCCTTCCTGGATCAGGTCGAGGAACTGCAGGCCGCGGTTGGTGTACTTCTTGGCGATCGAGATCACCAGGCGCAGGTTCGCCTCGACCATTTCCTTCTTGGCGCGGCGGGCCTTGGCTTCGCCGATGGACATGCGACGGTTGATGTCCTTGATCTCGGCGACGGTCAGGCCGGTCTCGGTCTCGAGGTCGATCAACTTCTGCTGGCAGGCAACGATGGCGGCGTCCTTTTCACCCAGGGCGGCGGCCCACTTGGTGTTGCGCTTGGCCAGGTCACCGGACCAGGTCTGGTCGGTTTCGTTGCTCGGGAACAGGCGCAGGAAGTCGGCGCGCGGCATGCGGGCGTCACGCACGCACAGCTGCATGATGGCGCGTTCTTGCTGGCGCAGGCGGTCAAGGGCGCCACGTACACGCTCGACCAGTACGTCGAACTGTTTCGGCACCAGCTTGATCGGCATGAACAGGTCAGCCAGGGCCTGCATGGCGCCGATGCTGTCCTTGTGGCCTCGACCGTGCTTCTTCAACACTTTGAGGGTGTCGATCAGCTGATCCTTGACCGCACCGAAACGCTGCGCGGCAACGACCGGATCCGGGCCGCTCTCGGCCTCTTCCTCGTCATCGCCGTCGGCGTTTTCTTCGTCTTCTTCGTCTTCCTCTTCCTTCGCGGCAGCGGCCTTGGCGCCTGGAATCGGCACTTCTTCGGTCGGCGCGGCGATGTTGTCGTCAGGGTCGATGTAACCGCTGAGAACGTCGGACAGACGGCCACCTTCGCTGGTGACGCGATCGTATTCGCCGAGGATGTAGTCGACGGTGCCCGGGAAGTGAGCGATGGCGCCCATGACTTCACGGATGCCTTCCTCGATACGCTTGGCGATTTCGATCTCGCCTTCGCGGGTCAGCAGCTCGACGGTACCCATTTCGCGCATGTACATGCGCACCGGGTCGGTCGTGCGGCCGATATCGGTTTCAACTGCCGCCAACGCAGCAGCGGCTTCTTCGGCCGCGGCTTCGTCGGTGTCGGCTTCCGCCAACAGAAGGGCATCCGCATCCGGAGCACTCTCGAATACGTTGATCCCCATGTCGTTGATCATGCGGATGATGTCTTCCACCTGTTCCGGATCTGAAATATCCTCAGGCAGGTGGTCGTTGACCTCCGCGTAAGTCAGGTAGCCCTGCTCACGACCGCGGGTGATCAACTCTTTGATACGAGATTGCTGTTGCGCTTTTCCGGACATAACACCCTATCCACTGAAGGTCTTGGCGGGCAAAAAACAAGCCGAGGATTATACCCGAACCTGGACCTCACGCGCCAGATGAGGTCGGGTTTTGTGCGGGAACATTGCGGCTCAGCAGGGCGAGCAGCTGAGATTTCTCCTCTGTGCTCAGTTCACTTAGACGGGCTTTCCTGAGCAGATGTTCCAGGCTGCGCTCGCGTTGGCGAGCGGACAAACTAGTTATAGTGTCGAAAAACTGTTGTTCAAGGTTGTCGGCATCGATCAGCCATTCCTTTTCCGCCAGGGCGCGCAGCAGGCGGCCCTGTTCGGTGCCGTGCCAGCGTGCGATCAGCTGCATAGAGCTTAGCTTAGGATTCTTCTGCGCGGCCTCGATCAGCGCCACCAGCAGCTGGCTGTACAGCTGCTCTTCGTCGGCGAAGTGGCTGGCGTCCTCGACCTTGCCGGCCAGCAAGGGATGATGCAGCAGGGTGCGCAGGGCCGACAGCGTCGGTGGTTCGACCGGCGCCGGCACCCGTGGCGGGGCTTCGCCGCGCTGGCCGTCGCGCTGCCAGGGCTTGCCACCTTTCTTGTCCCACGGCTTGCCGTCCCATTGTTTCTTGCCGCCGCCCTTGTTCGGTGTCCAGGGGCGTTGCTCCTGTTGCGCCGGGGCGTAGTCGGGCTGGTAGTGCAGGTCGCCATGGTCCGGCGTGTAGCTGGCCATCGCGTCGTAGTCGTAGCCAGGGTCGTAGTCCGGCACGCTGGGTGTCGGCGCGCTCTGCGCCAACTGCTCCATCTGCTGCGGGTCGAGCCCGGTGATGTCCTTCAGGCGGTTGCGCATCAGCTGGCGCAGGTTGGCGCCCGGCACTTTTTCGATCAGCGGCGCGGCCAGGGTGACCATGTGCGCCTTGCCTTCCAGCGAGCGCGGGTCGGCCTCGTTGCTCAGCTGCTCGAAGAAGTAGTCGGCCAAAGGCTGGGCGTGCTGGTTGATGCGGGCCTGGAAGGCGTCGGTGCCTTCGGCGCGCACCAGGCTGTCCGGGTCTTCACCCTCGGGCAGGAACAGGAAGCGCGCACGGCGACCGTCCTGCAGGCTCGACAGGGTCGCCTCCAGGGCGCGCCAGGCGGCCTTGCGCCCGGCCTGGTCGCCGTCGAAGCAGAACAGCACGCTGGGCACCACGCGGAACAGGCGCTTGAGGTGCTCCTCGCTGGTGGAGGTGCCGAGGGTGGCCACCGCGTTGCGCAGGCCCTGCTGGGCCAGGGCGATGACGTCCATGTAGCCCTCGACCACGATGATCTCGTCGAGGTTGCGGTTGTGCTTGCGCGCCTCGTACAGGCCGTACAGCTCCTGGCCCTTGTGGAACACCGGGGTTTCCGGGGAGTTCAGGTACTTGGGCTTGTCGTCGCCCAGCACCCGGCCACCGAAGGCGATGACCCGGCCACGGCTGTCGCGGATCGGGAACATCACCCGGTCGCGGAAGCGGTCGTAGCGCTTGCCGCTCTCGGCGTTCTCGATCAAGAGGCCTGCGTCGATCATCACTTTCTGCTGCAGCGAGTCGGCGCCCAGGTGCTTGAGCAGGTTGTCCCAACCCGGCGGGGCGAAGCCCAGGCCGAAGTCGCGGGCGATCTCGCCGGACAGGCCGCGCCCCTTGAGGTAGTCCACCGCCGCCTTGCGGGTGGCGTGGCTGCGCAGGGCCTGGCGATAGAACTCGCTGGCCGCTTCCAGCAGCGGGTAAAGCGGTGAGTCGGTTGGCTGGCGCGGCTTCTGTCCGCGGCGGCCTTCCTCGCGAGGCACTTCCATGCCGGCCGCGCGGGCCAGTTCCTCGACTGCCTGGGGGAAATCCAGGTTGTCGTGGTCCATGATGAAGCCAAGCGCGTTGCCGCCGGCGCCGCAGCCGAAGCAATAGTAGAACTGCTTGTCTGGGCTGACGGTGAAGGAGGGGCTCTTTTCCTTGTGGAACGGGCAGCAGGCGGAGAGATTCTTGCCAGTCTTCTTCAGCTGGACGCGCGAACTCACCACATCGACGATGTCGGTGCGGTTGAGAAGGTCATCGATGAAACTCTGGGGAATCAGCCCGGCCATGGCAGTCTCGTCATCTGGCAGCTGGCAAGTCTAAACGCTTGTGCGCGGGTTTGGCGTGGGGTATCTCGCAGGAAGAGGAGTGTGCTCGTCACCAGCCCATGAAGGGCTCGTCAGAAAGGACGTGCACGCCTGGTCGAGGACCAGTTCTGACGCGTTGATGCGGGTTGCCCATGGCTTTTGCCGGGGCGCCCAAGGCGCATGGCCAAGGGTTTGAAGCGACCGCTGCCATCAGCCCGGCACGAGGCCGGGCATGGCAGAAGCTTTGCGTAGAACGGCTGTACTTAGTACAGACGAACGGCGCGGCGCTGTTCGCGCTGAACCTTCTTGGCGTGACGCTTTACAGCGGCAGCGGCTTTGCGCTTGCGCTCGGCGGTCGGCTTCTCGTAAAACTCGCGGCTACGAACTTCAGCCAGTACACCGGCTTTTTCGCAGGAGCGCTTGAAACGACGCAGAGCTACGTCGAAGGGTTCGTTCTCTTTAACTTTGACGGCTGGCATCCAGGGCTACCTTAATTCATTACCGGGGTAGACGTGCTCCTGGCAAAACATAAGGTGTGCTGGAGAACGTCGGTTTTCAAGGGTTGCGGATGTTAACCCTTAGCTGGCCGGAATGCAAAGCCTCTGATCGAAAACCGCTGGTCGGCACCGGGCACGGGGACTATCATGCGCGCCTTCGAATTCAGCCTCCACAAGGCACGGACCCATGCTAGTACTGGGATTGGAAACATCCTGCGACGAAACTGGCGTCGCATTATACGACAGTGAGCGCGGCCTGCTGGCCGACGCGCTGTTCAGCCAGATCGACCTGCACCGCGTCTATGGCGGCGTGGTACCCGAGCTCGCCTCGCGCGATCACGTCAAGCGCATGCTGCCGCTGATCCGCCAGGTGCTGCAGGAAGCCGACTGCGTCGCCACCGAGATCGACGCCATCGCCTACACCGCGGGTCCTGGCCTGGTGGGTGCACTGTTGGTGGGTGCTTCCTGCGCCCAGGCGCTGGCGTTCGCCTGGGATATTCCGGCGATCGGCGTGCACCATATGGAAGGCCACCTGCTGGCGCCGATGCTCGAGGAGCAGCCGCCGGAATTTCCGTTCGTCGCTTTGTTGGTGTCCGGTGGGCACACCCAGCTGGTGCGCGTCGATGGCATCGGCCAGTACGAGCTGCTGGGCGAGAGCCTGGACGACGCCGCTGGCGAAGCCTTCGACAAGACCGCCAAGCTGATCGGCCTCAATTATCCGGGTGGCCCCGAGATCGCCCGCCTGGCCGAGCAAGGCACGCCCGGGCGCTTCGTGTTCCCGCGGCCGATGTGCGATCGGCCAGGCCTGCAGTTCAGTTTCAGCGGCCTCAAGACCTTCGCCCTGAACACCTGGCAGCAATGCCGTGACGCCGGGGACGACAACGAGCAAACCCGTTGCGACGTGTCGCTGGCGTTCCAGCAGGCGGTGGTGGAGACTCTGACCATCAAGTGCAAGCGTGCGCTCAAGCAGACCGGCCTCAAGCGCCTGGTCATCGCTGGTGGCGTGAGCGCCAACAAGGCCCTGCGTGTTTCGCTGGAAGAGATGCTGGCCAGCATCAAGGGCAACGTCTATTACGCCCGTCCACGGTTCTGCACCGACAACGGTGCGATGATCGCCTACGCCGGTTGCCAACGCCTGTTGGCCGGGCAGCAGCAGGACCTGGCCATCAGCGTGCAGGCGCGCTGGCCGATGGAGCAGTTGCCGGCAGTGTGAGAGCGCCGGGCTTGTGCGGACGTCTCAGAAATGGCGTTCGCGCCCGGCGAACAGGTCACGCAGGTTGTTGCGGTGGCGCCAGACGATCAGGATCGTCAACACCGTCATCGGCAGCAGTGCCTCGGGTTCGCGCCAGGCCAGCAGCGGCAGCGTCAACGGCGTGGCGATCAGGGCCGCCAGCGAGCTGGTGCGGGTGAGGTAGAAGGTCAGCAGCCAGGCGCCGATCGCCAGTAGCGCGGCGGGAAAGTACAGCGCCATGAGCATGCCGGCGGCAGTGGCCACGCCCTTGCCGCCCTGGAAGCGGAAGTACACCGGGAACAGGTGGCCGAGCACCGCGCAGATGCCGACCCAGGCCTGTTCCTGCTGGTCGAGCCCGGCCAGGCGGGCCAGCAGTACTGGCAACATGCCCTTGCACAGGTCGCCCAGCAGCGTCAGGATCGCCAGTTTGCGGCCGGCCAAGCGTAGCATGTTGGTCGCGCCGGCATTGCCCGAGCCGCTGGAGCGCGGGTCGGGGCTGCCGCTGAGGCGGCTCAGGACGATGGCGAAGGACAGAGAGCCGAGCAGGTAGGCAAGCAGCGCCAGTGACCAAAACATGCTAACTATTCCGGGCGAGGACGCCCTGATTCTAACGGCGCCCGTCGCCCTTGTCGTGCTGTGGAGAGAAGTGCTTGGACAGAGTGTTCATCGAAGGCCTGGAAGTCGATACCGTCATCGGTGCCTATGACTGGGAGCGGGATATTCGCCAGTGCCTGCGCCTGGACCTGAGTTTCGCCTGGGACAACCGCCCGGCGGCGGCCGGTGACGACCTGTCGCTGGCGCTGGACTACGCCAGTGTCTCGGCGCGGGTCCAGGCCTTCGCCGAGCAGGCGCGGTTCGAGCTGGTGGAGACTTTCGCCGAGCGTCTGGTGGCGGTGCTGATGGACGAGTTCAACATCCCGTGGGTGCGCCTGAAGCTGACCAAGCCGGGTGCGGTGCCTGCGGCCCGTGGCGGTGTAGGCGTGGAGATCGAGCGCGGATGTCTTTGAGTACCGTCTATCTCGGGCTGGGCAGCAACATCGACCGCGAGCGGCACTTGTGTGCGGGGCTTGATGCGTTGGCTGCGATGCTCATCGACATGCGTTGCTCGCCGGCGTTCGAAAGCCAGGCAGTGGGTATCAAGAGCGGGCCGTTCATCAACTTCGTGGTTACCGGCAAGACCGACCTGCCGCTGCTGGAGCTGGACCGCCGGCTGAAGTTCATCGAGGCGGACAATGGCCGCTACGCACCCGACCGCAAGGGCCTGCCGCTGGATATCGACGTGCTGCTGTACGACGATCTGCATGGCACCTTCAACGGCCTGGTGCTGCCGCGGGCGGAGATCCTGAAGAACGCGTTCGTGCTGTGGCCCTTGTCTTTGCTGGCGCCGCAGCGGGTGCACCCTGAGGTCGGCAAGCCCATGGCGCAGTTGTGGGAAGAGGCGAACATCGATCAGGTACTGGCGCCGGTGCCGTTCGAGTGGCGTGGGTTGCAGCTCACGCAGTTCTGAGCCGCCGTTGCCATCGCGGGGCAAGCCCGCTCCCACCGGTTGGACTTGCTCCCCGCGATGGGTTCATTGCTGCGTGTAGGCCTTCAGCGCCTCGAGCCTTTGCGCCTTCAGCGCTTCCCCCAGGGCTTGGCCGGTCAGGCCCTGTTGCACAAGCGGCTTCACATCCACCGCCCGAGCTGCCGCAGCTGCGTCGCGCAGGTACCTGCCTTGTGGATAACTCGAGTCCACTGCCGCCATTTCACACGCGGCAATGAAGTCTTCGAAGCGCTGCGGCCGGCGGTACACATCGAACTTCTGCAGCATTTCCAGCAGGCTCACCGGCTCCAGTGCCAGCGCTTGATCGGCCTGCCCGGCAAGTTCAGCCACCAGCGCTGCCAGTTCCTGGCACTCTCGCGGGGCCTTGAAGCGTTGGTTGATCGTCTTGATCGCCTCGGGCTCCAGTCCTCTCAGCAGGCAGGCCCAGCGTACCGGCAAGGGTTGTTGGTGTCTGGCCGCCTGCTGTAGCGCCGCCAGTGTGCCCGCGTCGTGCTCCAGCTCCGGCATCAACTCCTTGAGCGCGCCGCAGCTGCGCAGCACCTGAATGAACACCTGCGGTTCGCTTTCCATCAATGCCCGTTCGATCTCCTTCCAGCTGCGCTCGGCCGTCAGTGCCTGCAGCTCGCCCGACTCGGCGATCTGTCGCATCAGTTTCAGGGTATCGTCGGCGACGCGGAAACCCAGGGGGGCGTAGCGGGCCGCAAAGCGGGCAACACGCAGCACTCGCAAAGGATCTTCGGCGAACGCCGGGGAAACATGGCGCAGGACCCGTTGTTCGAGATCGACCTTGCCGTGATAGGGATCGTGCAGCGCGCCGTGTTCGTCCTCGGCCATGGCATTGATGGTCAGGTCGCGACGCACCAGGTCTTCTTCGAGGGTGACTTCGGGGCTGGCATGAAAGGTGAAACCGCCATAACCACGACCGCTCTTGCGCTCGGTACGGGCCAGGGCATATTCCTCACCGGTCTTTGGGTGCAGGAACACCGGGAAATCGGCCCCTACCGGGCGAAATCCCTGGGCCTGCATCTGTTCGACGGTGGCGCCAACCACCAGCCAGTCGACGTCGCTGACCGGGCGGCCAAGCAGGCGGTCGCGCACGGCGCCGCCAACCTTGTAGATCTGCATGTGAAACCTCCATTTCTGCCGACAGGATACCTTGTCGGCAGCCATGGAGGTGAGTGATGGCTAGAGGTGGTGTACCACGGCCAGGTCCATGCGCCCGTAGTCGCCGGCCTCGCTGTGCTCGTTGCGCGGTGGCATGTGGTGGGTCTTCATCACCTGGTCGCCCTGCACGGTCTCCAGGTGGATGTCGAAGCCCCACAGGCGGTGCAGGTGCTTGAGCACCTCCTCGGTGGAGTCGCCCAGTGGTTTGCGGTTGTGCTGCTGGTGACGCAGGGTCAGCGAGCGGTCGCCGCGCCGGTCGATGCTCCAGATCTGCACGTTGGGCTCGCGGTTGCCCAGGTTGTACTGCGCGGCCAGCTGCTCGCGGATGGTGCGGTAGCCGTCCTCGTCATGGATCGCCGGCACCAGCAGGTCGTCGCGCTGGTCGTCGTCGAGGATGCTGAACAACTTGAGGTCGCGCATCACCTTGGGTGACAGGTACTGCAGGATGAAGCTTTCATCCTTGAAGCTGCTCATGGCGAACTTGATCGTCGACAGCCAGTCGCTGCCGGCGATATCCGGGAACCAGCGGCGATCCTCCTCGGTGGGGTGCTCGCACATGCGGCGGATGTCGGTGTACATGGCAAAGCCCAGGGCATAGGGGTTGATGCCGCTGTAGTACGGGCTGTCGAAGCCTGGCTGGAACACCACGCTGGTGTGCGACTGCAAAAACTCCATCATGAAGCCTTCGGTGATCAGCCCCTCGTCGTACAGGTCGTTCATCAGGGTGTAGTGCCAGAACGTCGCCCAGCCTTCGTTCATCACCTGGGTCTGGCGCTGCGGGTAGAAATACTGGGCGATCTTGCGCACGATGCGCACCACTTCGCGCTGCCAGGGCTCCAGCAGCGGGGCGTGTTTCTCGATGAAATAGAGGATGTTCTCCTGGGGCTCGGCCGGGAAGCGCGCGTCGTCTCTCTCGCCGCCTTTTTCGGCGCCCTTGGGGATGGTGCGCCAGAGGTCGTTGATCTGCCGCTGCAGGTGTTCTTCACGCTCCTTCTGCCGGCGCCGCTCTTCCTCGGCGGAAATGGGGTAGGGGCGCTTGTAGCGGTCCACGCCATAGTTCATCAGGGCGTGGCAGGAGTCGATCAGGTCCTCGACGGCATCGATGCCGTGGCGCTCCTCGCATTGGGCGATGTACTGCTTGGCGAACACCAGGTAGTCGATGATCGAACTGGCGTCGGTCCAGGTGCGGAACAGGTAGTTGCCCTTGAAGAAGCTGTTGTGGCCGTAGCAGGCGTGGGCGATCACCAGTGCCTGCATGCACATGGTGTTCTCTTCCATCAGGTAGGCGATGCACGGATCGGAGTTGATCACGATCTCGTAGGCCAGGCCCATCTGCCCACGGCTATAGGACTTCTCGGTACTGAGGAACTGCTTGCCATAGGACCAGTGGTGATAGCCAAGCGGCATGCCCACCGAGGCGTAGGCGTCCATCATCTGCTCGGCGGTGATCACTTCGATCTGGTTGGGGTAGGTGTCCAGGGCGTAGCGGGCGGCCAGGCGACTGATCTCGCGGTCGTAGGTCTGGATCAGCTCGAACGTCCATTCGGAGCCGGTGGAAATGGGCTGGCGTCTCTGCTCTCTGGCGGTCATGTGGCTAACCTGCGCTGGAAGAGTTCACGGAAGACCGGGTAGATGTCGCCGGCCGATACCAACTGCTGCTGGGCGAAGGTGTCGGGGAACGCCTCGCCGATGCGCTCGTATTCGTACCACAGCGCCTGGTGTTCGCGTGGGGTGATCTCGACGTAAGTGTAGTACTGCACGTGCTGCATGATCTGGTTGGCGAGGATGTCGCGGCAGATCGGCGAGTCGTCGTTCCAGTTGTCGCCGTCCGAGGCCTGGGCGGCGTAGATGTTCCAGTCGCTGGCCGGGTAGCGCTCGGCCATGATCTCCTGCATCAGCTTGAGCGCGCTGGAGACGATGGTGCCGCCGGTCTCGCGGGAGTAGAAGAACTCTTCCTCGTCCACTTCGCGGGCGCTGGTGTGGTGGCGGATGAACACCACCTCGATGCGGTCGTAGTTGCGCTTGAGGAACAGGTACAGCAGGATGAAGAAGCGCTTGGCGATGTCCTTGGTGGCCTGGGTCATGGAGCCGGACACGTCCATCAGGCAGAACATCACTGCCTTGGAGCTGGGGTTGGGCTGCTTGACCAGCAGGTTGTACTTCAGGTCGAAGGTGTCGAGGAACGGCAGGCGGTTTATGCGTGCCTTGAGGCGTTCGATCTCGGTCTCGGTGTCCTGGATGTCGGTGAAGTTGTCCGGTTCCTCGACCTTGAGCCGGTCCAGCTCCTTTTGCGCCTCGCGCAGCAGGGCGCGGCTGCTGCCGGTCAGGGCGATGCGCCGGGCGTGGGCCGAGCGCAGGGTGCGGACGATGTTGATGCGCGACGGGTTGCCCTCGTTGGCAATGCCTGCGCGCACGGTCTTGAAGGTGTCGGCCCCGGTCAGGTGACGCTTGACCAGGTTGGGCAGCTCCAGGTCCTCGAACATGAACTCGAGGAATTCTTCCTGGGTGATCTGGAACACGAAGTCGTCCATGCCCTCGCCGGAGTTGCCGGCCTTGCCGCGGCCACCGCCACCGCCGCCACCTTGTGGCCGGGCGATGTGTTCGCCGGCGGTGAACTCCTTGTTGCCGGGGTGGACGATGGTCTGCTTGCCGCCGCGACCGTGGTGCAGCACGGGTTCGTCGATGTCGCGACCCGGGATGCTGATCTGTTCGCCATGCTCCATGTCCATGATGGAGCGGCGGCTCACGGCCTCTTCGACGGCCTTCTTGATGTGTTCACGGTAACGCCGCAGGAAGCGCTGGCGATTGACCGTGCTCTTGTTCTTGCCGTTCAGGCGTCGGTCGATTACGTAGCTCATGGTCCCTCCGGTAGCTGGGAACAGCTGCACGCTTCAAGCTACGAGCTGCACGTAAAAGCAGCCGCCGCCGTCCGGGCCGGCAAGGCCGGCCTCGGACGCACGGCGTGTAGCGTGTCGCCTTATTGCGATTTCCTGACCCGCAGGTACCATTCCGACAGCAGTCGAACCTGCTTGTCGGTGTAGCCACGCTCCACCATCCGGGTGACGAAGTCGTTGTGCTTCTGTTGATCCTCCTTGCTGGCCTTGGCGTTGAAGCTGATGACCGGCAGCAGGTCCTCGGTGTTGGAGAACATTTTCTTCTCGATCACCACCCGCAGCTTCTCGTAGCTGAGCCAGCTGGGGTTCTTGCCGTTGTTGTTGGCCCGGGCGCGCAGCACGAAGTTGACGATCTCGTTGCGGAAGTCCTTCGGATTGCTGATGCCAGCCGGCTTCTCGATCTTCTCCAGCTCCTCGTTGAGGGCGATGCGGTTGAGGATCTCGCCGGTTTCCGGGTCGCGGTATTCCTGGTCCTGGATCCAGAAGTCGGCGTACAGCACATAGCGGTCGAAGATGTTCTGGCCGTATTCGCTGTAGGACTCCAGGTAGGCGGTCTGGATCTCCTTGCCGATGAACTCGATGTAGCGCGGCGCCAGGTATTCCTTCAGGTAGCGCAGGTAGCGCTCGCGCACCTCGGCCGGGAACTGTTCCTGCTCGATCTGCTGCTCCAGCACATACAGCAGGTGCACCGGGTTGGCCGCCACCTCATGAGGGTCGAAGTTGAACACCTTGGAGAGGATCTTGAAGGCGAAGCGGGTCGACAGGCCGTTCATGCCCTCGTCGACGCCCGCGGCGTCGCGGTACTCCTGGATCGACTTGGCTTTCGGGTCGGTGTCCTTGAGGTTCTCGCCGTCGTACACGCGCATCTTCGAGTAGATGTTGGAGTTCTCGGGTTCTTTCAGGCGCGAGAGCACGGTGAACTGGGCCAGCATCTTCAGTGTGTCAGGCGCGCAGTGCGCCTTGGCCAGGGAGCTGTTGATCAGCAACTTGTCGTAGATCTTGATCTCGTCGCTGACGCGCAGGCAGTACGGCACCTTGACGATGTAGATCCGGTCGATGAAGGCCTCGTTGTTCTTGTTGTTGCGGAAGGTATGCCACTCCGATTCGTTGGAGTGGGCCAGCAGGATCCCGGAGTAGGGGATCGCGCCCAGCCCCTCGGTGCTGTTGTAGTTGCCTTCCTGGGTCGCGGTGAGCAACGGGTGCAGGACCTTGATCGGCGCCTTGAACATCTCGACGAATTCCATCAGGCCCTGGTTGGCCCGGCACAGCGCGCCCGAATAGCTGTAGGCGTCGGCGTCGTTCTGCGGGAATTCCTCGAGCTTGCGGATATCCACCTTGCCCACCAGGGCCGAGATGTCCTGGTTGTTCTCGTCGCCCGGCTCGGTCTTGGCGATGGCGATCTGGTTGAGGATGGACGGGTAGAGCTTGACCACCCTGAACTTGCTGATGTCGCCGCCGAACTCCTGCAGGCGCTTGGTGGCCCAGGGCGACATGATGGTATTGAGGTAGCGGCGCGAGATGCCGTATTCCTCTTCGAGGATCTGGCCGTCCTCGGCGGCGTTGAACAGGCCCAGGGGCGACTCGAACACCGGCGAGCCCTTGATGGCGTAGAACGGCACCTTTTCCATCAGCTGCTTGAGTTTCTCGGCCAGCGACGATTTACCGCCGCCCACCGGGCCCAACAGGTAGAGGATCTGTTTCTTCTCTTCCAGGCCTTGGGCGGCGTGGCGGAAGTAGGAGACGATCTGGTCGATGCACTCTTCCATGCCATGGAAGTCGGCAAAGGCCGGATAGCGGCGGATCACCTTGTTGGAGAAGATCCGCGACAGCCTGGAGTTGCTTGAGGTGTCGATCAGCTCTGGTTCGCCGATGGCCAGCAACAGCCGCTCGGCCGCCGAGGCATAGGCGCTGCGATCCTCTTTGCACAGCTCGAGGTACTCCTGCAGCGAAAGTTCTTCCTGGCGGGTGGACTCGAAACGTTGTTGGAAGTGGCTAAAAATGCTCATGACGTCACCTCGCTCGATACGTGGAGACGACGCCGGATCAGTCAGCTGATGCTGGCATGCAACCGGGCTCGCCGATTGCTGTATACCCCCCAGAACACCTTGGAACGCTACCGATGACCCGCACGCCGGTGTACCGGCTCTCCCCTTTTTTGGATGGCCTGGGCTTAAGGATAGTTGGTTATACGCAAGGTCAAGGGCGGGGAGTCGAGAAGACGCCTGCGACCGTTCGTCAGGTCGGGCGCAAGCCCGCGCCAAGCGCGGGCTGGAGGAAAAATGAAAAAATTATTCGGCGCTGCCCTGGGCGGTTTCCGCCGGGTAGGTGTTGCGCCACAGCTCGAAGCCACCGTCGATGCTGTAGACGTTGGAGAAGCCCTGGCCGACCAGGTAGGCGGCGGCGCTCTGGCTGGAATTGCCGTGGTAGCAGACCACCAGTGTAGGCGCGTCCAGGTCGGCGTTGCGGATGAAATCGGCAACCGAGTGATTATCCAGATGAGTGGCGCCGGCAATGTGCCCGGCGGCAAAGGCCTGCGGGTCGCGAATATCGACCACGACCGCGCCTTGCGCACGCAGGGCGAGGGCTTGCTCGGGGGGAATGCGCTTGAATTCGCTCATGGGTGCGGTTCCTTCAGGGGTGTTCGTTGAGTGGAGCCGGCGGGCGCGGGGTGCCCTCGCGGGTGCAGTCGCAGCGGTGGAATTCACCGCTGTCGACATTGTACAGGGTCATCGCGCCACCCCAGACGCAGCCGGTGTCCAGGGCGATCACGCCGGGCACGTCGACACGGCCTTCGAGGGCGGCCCAGTGGCCGAAGATGATCTTCACATGACGCGAGCGGCGGTCCGGGTGATCGAACCACGGCTTGTAGCCCTTGGGGGCGCTGTCGGCACCTTCCTTGGTCTTGAGGTCGAGCTTGCCGGCGGCGGTGCAGAAGCGCATGCGGGTGAAGTAGTTGGTGATCACCCGCAGGCGCTCGACGCCGGCCAGGTCCTTGCTCCACTTGTTCGGCTCGTTGCCGTACATGCCGTCCAGGTAAAGCTTCAGGCGGCCGTCGTCACGCAGCACTTCCTCGACCTCTGCAGCGAGCTCCAGCGCCTTGCCCAGGGTCCATTGCGGTGGAATGCCAGCATGGACCATGGCGATGCCGCGGGCCTCGTCGTAGTGCAGCAGCTTCTGCCGGCGCAGCCAGTCGAACAGCTGGTCGGCGTCCGGGGCCTCGATGATCTCGCGCAGGGTGTCGCTTTTCTTCAGGCGCTCGACGTTGTGCCACGCCGCCAGCAGGTGCAGGTCGTGATTGCCCAGCACGCAGACCAGCGCATGGCGGATCGAATACAGGTAGCGCAGGGTCTCGAGGGACTCGGGACCGCGGTTGACCAGGTCGCCCACCAGCCACAGGCGGTCGACCGCCGGGTTGAAGCGCACGCGTTCAAGCAGGCACTTGAGTGGTTGCAAGCAGCCTTGCAGGTCGCCGACCGCGTAGGTGGCCATCAGTGCAGGGCCCCGGGTACGGCCAGGCGGAACGGGGCGATCTCGGCGTCGAAGCGCTTGCCGTCCTCGGCGAACATCTGGTAGCTGCCCTGCATGGTGCCGACGCGGGTGCTGATGACCGCGCCGCTGCTGTAGGTATGGCTCTGGCCGGGTTCGATCAGCGGTTGCTGGCCGATCACGCCGGCGCCGCGCACTTCCTCGACCTCGCCGTCACCGTTGGTGATCAGCCAGTGGCGGGACATCAGCTTGGCCGTGACCGTGCCGTTGTTCTGCACGGTGATGGTGTAGGCGAAGGCGAAACGGCTGCTTTCGGGGTCGGATTGGTCTTTGAGGTAGCGGGTCACGACGCTGACGTCGATCTGATAGCGGGGGTCGGACATGCAAGGGCCTTGGGCGAACTGACGCAATAACGCAGTCTAGGCCATTGGCGGGGGTGGAGGCCAGTTATCCCTGATTGCGGGGCAAGCCCGCTCCCACGGGGGAGCGGGCGCTTGGTCAGCCCTGCTGTTCTGCCAGCTTGTCGGCCAGGCGCACGAAGGCGGCCAGGTCCAGTTGCTCCGGGCGCAGGCTGCCGTCGACACCGGCGGCTTCGATGGCCGCGCTGTCGAGCAGGCCTTTCAGGGTGTTGCGCAGGGTCTTGCGGCGTTGGTTGAACGCCTCGCGTACAACCTGTTCCAGCAGCCGTGCATCCTTGGCCGGGTGTGGCAGCTCTGCGTGCGGCACCAGGCGGACGATGGCCGAGTCCACTTTCGGCGGCGGGTTGAAGGCGCCAGGGCCAACGTTGAACAGGTGCTCGACCCGGCAGTGGTACTGCACCATGATCGACAGGCGGCCCCAGTCACCGCCACCCGGGCCAGCCGCCATGCGCTCGACCACTTCCTTTTGCAGCATGAAGTGCATGTCGCGGATCAGCCCGGCATGGCTGAGCAGGTGGAAGATCAGCGGGGTGGAAATGTTGTAGGGCAGGTTGCCGACCACCTTCAGGCTGCGCTCTGGCACGCCCAACTGGTTGAAATCGAACTTCAGGGCATCGCCCTGGTGCAGACGGAAGTTGTCGCGCCCGGCGAACTTGTGTTGCAGGATTGGCACCAGGTCCTTGTCCAGCTCCACCACGTCCAGCTGTGCGCCGCTGCCCAGCAGGCCCTCGGTCAGGGCGCCCTGGCCCGGGCCGATCTCCAGCAGGTGTTCGCCGGCCTTGGCGTTGATCGCCCGCAGGATGCGGTCGATGATTCCGGCGTCATGCAGGAAGTTCTGGCCGAAGCGCTTGCGCGCCCGGTGTTGGTAGTGCTCGGTCATGGTCGGTTCTCGGCCATCTGGTAGGCGGTTTCCAGGGCGACGCGCAGGCTGCCGGTGTCGATCCGGCCGGTGCCGGCCAGGTCCAGGGCGGTGCCGTGATCGACCGAGGTACGGATGATCGGCAGGCCCAGCGTCACGTTGACCGCAGCGCCGAAGCCCTTGTACTTGAGTACGGGCAGGCCTTGGTCGTGGTACATCGCCAGCACCGCGTCGCAGTGCTCCAGATATTTGGGGGTAAACAGGGTATCGGCCGGCAGTGGACCACGCAGGTCCATGCCTTCGGCGCGCAGGCGCTGCAGCGCCGGCTCGATGATGTCGATTTCTTCGCGGCCCAGGTGGCCGCCTTCTCCGGCATGCGGGTTGAGTCCGCAGACCAGGATGCGTGGGTTGGCGATGCCGAACTTGTCGCGCATGTCCGCATGCAGGATGCGGGTGACGCGCTCCAGGCGTTCGCCAGTGATGGTGTCGGCGATATCGCGCAGCGGCAGGTGGGTGGTCACCAGGGCCACGCGCAATCCTCGGGTGGCCAGCATCATCACCACTTGCGCGGTGTGGGTGAGGTCGGCGAGGAATTCGGTGTGCCCGGAGAAGGCGATCCCGCTCTCGTTGATCACACCCTTGTGCACGGGGGCGGTGATCATCCCGGCGAACTGTCCGTCGAGGCAGCCCTGGCCAGCTCGGGTCAGCGTCTCCAGCACGAACGCGGCGTTGGCCTTGTCCAGCTGTCCGGCCACCACCGGGTTGGCCAGCGGCGTGTCCCAGACGTACAGGCTGCCGGCGGGGGCTGGCAGGCTGGGGAAACTGTCGGGTGTGACGGGCAGCAGGCTGACGGCCAGCCCCAGCTGCGCGGCCCGCTCGGCGAGCAGGTCACGGCTGGTGATGGCGATCAGGGGGTGGGGCTGGGCCTCGGCGGCGAGCAGCAGGCACAGGTCGGGACCTATGCCGGCCGGCTCGCCGGGCGTGACGGCGAAGCGGTGGGGCTTCACTGGGCGGCCTGGTCGGCGCCAGGCAGCTTGATTTCAACGTAGGCTTCGTCGCGGATCTGGCGCAGCCAGTTCTGCAGCTCTTCGTCGTACTTGCGGTTGCGCAGGACGTTCATGGCCTGCTGCTCGCGCGCCTGCTCGGTGCTGTCGGTGGCGCGACGCCCCAGGACTTCCAGCACGTGCCAGCCGTACTGGGTCTTGAACGGCTTGGTCGCCACGCCTTGCTGGGCATTGGCCATCTGCTCGCGGAACTCCGGCACCAGGCTGTTCGGGTCGACCCAGTTGAGGTCGCCGCCGTTGAGCGCGGAGCCCGGGTCTTCCGAGAAGCTCTTCGCCAGTTCGGCGAAGTCTTCACCGTTCTGGATCCGGTCGTACAGACGCTCGGCCAGTTGCTCGGTGGCGGCTTCGCTGCGGATCTCGCTCGGTTTGATCAGGATGTGGCGCACATGCACTTCGTCGCGCAGGATGCTCTCGCTGCCGCCACGCTTCTCCTCGAGCTTGAGGATGATGAAACCGTTGGGGATGCGGATCGGCTGGGTGGTATCGCCGATGGCCATGCTGCTGAGCATCTTGGCAAAGTCAGGTGGCAGCTGGCCGGCCTTGCGCCAGCCCATCTCGCCGCCTTCCAGGGCGTTCTCGCTGGCGGAACGCTCAATGGCCATCTGGCCGAAGTCCTTGCCCTGCCGGAGTTGCTGGTAGACATCGCCGACCTGGCGCGCGGCGGCCTGGATGGCGTCCGAGTTGGCGCCTTCCGGGGTCGGGATGAGAATGTTGGCCAGGCGGTACTCTTCCGACATCTGCATCTTGCCCAGGTCCGAGTTGAGGAAGTTCTTCACTTCCTGCTCGGACACCTGGATGCGCTCGGCCACGCGGCGCTGGCGCACGCGGCTGATGACCATCTCGCGCTTGATCTGCTCGCGGGCATCGTCGTACGACAGACCGTCGTGGGCCAGGGCGGCGCGGAACTGCTCCAGCGACATGCCATTGCGCTGGGCAATGGTGCCGACGGCCTGGTTCAGCTCTTCGTCGGTGATGCGGATGCCCGAGCGCTCGCCGATCTGCAGTTGCAGGTTCTCGACGATCAGACGCTCCAGCACCTGCTGCTGCAGGGCGGCGGCAGGTGGCACACCGCCGCCACGCTTGGCGATGGTCTGCTGCACTTCGCGCACGCGCTGGTCCAGCTGGCTCTGCATGACCACGTCATTGTCGACGGTAGCCACGATGCGGTCGATGGGTTGTACCGCGGCATGCACCGCGCCACTCAGCATTGCGGCGCCCAGCATCAGCGGGCGCAGACGATCAATAAGCTTGCTCTTCACGTGTACGGTAACCTTGAATGCCTTGGTCCAGGAACGATTCGACCTTGTTGCCGACTACACCACCGAGCCCTTTGAGCACGATCTGCAGGAAGATGCCGTGGTCGCCTTTCTCGTTTTGCGGAAGTGCTTGGCTGAAGTCGTCGTAGTCGATCCAGTAGCGGTTGATCAGGCGCAGTTTCCAGCAGCAATTGTCATATTCGAAACCACCCATCGCTTCAAGGGTGCGGTTGCGGTTGTAGTCATGCTGCCAGCGACCGATCACGCTCCACTGCGGCACGATCGGCCAGATGACCGAGAAATCGTGCTGCTGGATCTTGTAGTAATCCTTGATGTAGTTCGGATCGCCAGGGGCGCCATAGTCACCACCGCCGACTTTCCAGAGGCCAGTCGCCGAATCGTAGGTGATCAGGTCGTTGCGATAGCGATAGCCAAGGTTGACGACCTTGTTCGGATTGTCTTCAGGCTGGTAGTGGAACATCGCACTGCCCGACCGGGTGCTACGGCTGTCCGGGTCCCAGTTGAAGTCCGAGTTGAAGCGCCAGTCGCGGTTGAAGGCGTATTCGTATTCCAGTGCGTACGGCGAGACATCTGATTTGCTGTCCGCGCGGGTGCGATAGTCGATGCCAGGAAGTTGGACCTTGCGATCCTTGAAGTAGAACGCCTGGCCGATGCTGAAACGCTGGCGCTGGAAGCCATTGTCCTCGATCCAGCGGTTGGTCACGCCCAGCGACAGCTTGTTCTCGTCGCCGATGCGGTCGGTGCCACTGAAGCGGTTGTCGCGGAACAGCGAGGAATAGTTGAACGTGTTCTCGCCCGTGTCGAACAGTGGAATGTCTTTCTGGTCCTTGTACGGAACATAGAGGTAGAACAGCCGCGGTTCGAGGGTCTGGCGGTAGTTCGTACCGAACAGCTGGGTATTGCGGTCGAAGTAGAGGCCACTGTCGACACTGAAGATCGGAATGTCGCGGTTCAAAGAGCTGCTGTAGCTGCCGTAGGCGGGGTTCGCCGACTGCGCGATAGCCTGAGCCTTGCCTTGGCTATCCAGGTCCAGGTCGTAGTTGGTGTAGACGTACTTCAACTTCGGCGTGACGAAGCCATAGCTGGCTTGCATCGGCAGGCTGATCGCCGGGGCGAGGTTGAGGCGTGTGCCGTTGGCGCGAGCGATACCGGAAACGTTGTCGTCCAGGCGACGGCCAGGAATACCACCTGCGGAAGTGTCCGGATTGCCGTCCTTGTCCCTTACGAAATCGTTCTTCAGGTCACGGTCGAAGCGCACGGCCTCGGTCTCGTAGCTCAGATCGAAGCCGCCCGGATGGAACGGCAGCATGCCATTGAAGGTGACCTGCGGAAGCCTGTCGTACGGGGTGATCTGCGAGATGGTCGCCATCTCGTAGGCATGCACGTTCAGGCCTGCGGTATAGCTGTCGCCCCGGTAGGTCAGTGTGCCGCGTTGGTTCAGAACGTCCCGGCTCTCTACGCCGATCTGGTCGGTTTCCAGGTCCTGGAAGTAGAACGGATCGCTGATGTCGGTGTAATCCACCTCGGTCATCAGGCGCTCGTCCAGACCACCCTTGTGCTGCCAGTTGACCATCCAGCGATCTTTCTTGTAGTCCGTCTGCAGCTCGCGGTCGTCGTCCTTGTCGTTCAGGAAACCACCACCGAACTGACCTTCGCTGGACTTGGTCAGGTAGCGGAACTCACCTTCCATCAACAGGCCGCGCTTGGCCATGTAGCGCGGATACAACGTGGCGTCGTAGTTCGGCGCCAGGTTGAAGTAGTACGGCGTGACCAGCATGAAGCCGGTGTCGCTGCTGGAGCTGAACGACGGCGGCAGGAAGCCGGACTGGCGACGGTCGTCGATCGGGAAGTAGATGTACGGTGTGTAGAACACCGGGAAATCCTTGACCCGCAGCGTCACGTTGGTCGCGGTGCCGAAGCCGGTGGCCGGGTTCAGGGTGATGTTGTTGCCCTTGAGCTGCCACGCGTTGCTGCCCGGCTCACAGGTGGTATAGGTACCGTCCTTGAGGCGGATGATGGCGTTTTCGGCACGCTTGGCGTACAGCGCGTTGCCGCGGATGTGCGACTTGTGCATCACGTATTCGGCGTTGTCGACCCGGGCTTCGCCGGTGTCGAGCTGGATCTGCGCCTCGTCGCCGACCACCAGCGAGCCGTTGTCGCGGATCTTGACGTTGCCCTTGAGCTCGCCGCGGTTCTCGGCCTGGTACAGGTTGGCCTCGTCGGCCTCGGCCTGCATGCTGCCCTGGCGCATGACCACGTCACCGGCGAGGGTGGCGATCTGCTGCTCCTGCTGGTACTTGGAGACCTTGGCGTTGATATAGGTGGGCGACTCGTCCTTGGGTGTGGAGTCGTCCATGCCCGGGCGGGTCGGCTCGATGTAGGCGCCGCCGCAGTACGGGCCGGTCTCGGCCAGCTGCGCAGCGGTGAGCTTCTCGCGCGGGACCCAGTCCAGGTGGCTGTAGTCTTCGCTGCGCGATTTCAGGCCGCGGCCCTTGGCCTCGGTGACCAGCATCGGCTTCTCGGCCTCGGTCGCGGCGGCTTCGCCAGGCGCTTCGGCACCCGAGCTGGCAGCGGCAGCGCCCGGATGAACCGGGCGCGGAGGCAGGTTGGCGGCGGTCTTGGGCTTGCAGTCCCAGCCACCGGCGGCGGACACTTGGCAGTCGAACTGCTCGGCCGCCACCACGTACGACGTGGCCAGGGGTTGCAGGGCCAGCAGACCGCCAGTCACCAACAACGGAAACTTCCTACGAAACGCGGGGGATTTCAATGCCATCTTATTAGTCCGGGCTTCCTGCGTGCCATCTGCCCGCGTGTGGGGGCCGCACGCCTCTCGATGGTCTGAAAAAGATGCTGGATAATAAAGCATGACCCGCTTGACGGCTAGGGCCGTCGGAGAACCCTCGTAATGCCCGATCACGATGTACGCCTGCAACAACTGACCGCCTGGCTCGCTGGGCAACTGGAGAGCCTGTTCCGTAGCAACGCCTGGGGCGAAGTGCCCACCGGCAGCCTGACCGCCGCCAGCAGCGATGCGAGTTTCCGCCGTTATTTCCGCTGGGAGGGCGCCGGCCACAGCTTCGTGATCATGGATGCGCCGCCGCCGCAGGAAAATTGCCGTCCGTTCGTCGATATCGACCACCTGCTGGCCACGGCGGGCGTGAACGTGCCAGTCATTCATGCCCAGGACCTGGAACGTGGCTTCCTGCTGCTGGGCGATCTGGGGCGCCAGACATACCTGGACATCATTGATTCGGACAACGCCGACGCACTGTTCGCCGATGCCATCGATGCGCTGCTGGCGTTCCAGCGCCTGCCGATGGACGCGCCGCTGCCCAGCTACGACGTTGCCCTGTTGCGCCGCGAGGTGGAGCTGTTCCCCGAGTGGTACGTGGGCCGCGCGCTTGGCCTGAGCTTCAGCGAAGCGCAGCAGGCTGCCTGGCAACGGGTCAGCCAGGTGCTGATCGACAGCGCCCTGGCCCAGCCCAAGGTGCTGGTGCACCGCGACTACATGCCGCGCAACCTGATGCAGAGCGCCCCCAACCCAGGCGTGCTGGACTTCCAGGATGCCGTCTACGGTCCGGTAACCTACGACATCACCTGCCTGTTCAAGGACGCTTTCCTCAGCTGGCCGCAGCCGCGCGTGGAAGGCTGGCTGCGTGGTTATTGGGAAAAGGCCCGAGCCGCCGGTATCCCGGTACAGACTGAGTTCGAGGCGTTCCACCGTGCCAGCGACCTGATGGGCGTACAGCGTCACCTCAAGGTCATCGGTATCTTCGCCCGCATCTGCCACCGTGACGGCAAGCCGCGCTATCTCACCGATGTGCCGCGCTTCTTCGCCTATATAGATGAGGTGATCGCCCGCCGTCCCGAACTGGCCGAGCTGGGGCAACTGATCGCCGAACTCAAGGGCGAGGCGCGTTCATGAAGGCGATGATCCTGGCGGCAGGCAAGGGCGAGCGCATGCGCCCGCTGACCCTGCATACGCCCAAGCCGCTGGTGCCCGCCGCCGGCAAGCCGCTGATCGAATACCACCTGGAGGCGCTGGCCCGCGCCGGTATCCGCGAAGTGGTCATCAATCACGCCTGGCTCGGCCAGCAGATCGAAGACCATCTGGGCGATGGCAGCCGCTTCGGCCTGCGCATCCGCTACTCGGCGGAGGGCGAGCCACTGGAAACCGGTGGCGGGATCTTCAAGGCGTTGCCGCTGCTGGGGGAGGCGCCGTTCCTGCTGGTCAACGGTGATGTCTGGACCGACTACGACTTCACTGGCCTGAATGCTCCCCTGCAAGGGCTGGCGCACCTGGTGCTGGTGGACAACCCCGGTCATCACGGACGTGGCGACTTCCGCCTGGCGGATGGCCAGGTGAGCGATGGTGATGACGCCCCGGGAACGCTGACCTTCAGCGGTATTTCGGTACTGGATCCGGCCCTGTTTGACGGATGCCGGCCCGGCGCGTTCAAGTTGGCCCCGCTGCTGCGCAAGGCCATGGCCGAAGGACGGGTGAGTGGTGAGCACTTTCGTGGTCACTGGATCGATGTCGGCACCCTAGAGCGCCTGGCCGATGTCGAGCGCCTGATCGGCGAGCGTGCCTGACATGTGGTGGCCGAGCACAGTGATTGGTGCCGGTGCCGGTTTCGCCGTGGCCAGCATCCCGGGTGCATTGCTGGGGGCGTTGCTGGGACAGGCCATGGATCGGCGCCTGCGACTGCAGGGTTGGGAGGATGTGCGCGAGCGCCTTGGCGGACGCCCGGCGCTGCGTGACGAGGAACTGCTGTTCGTCCTGCTCGGACGCCTGGCCAAGAGCGACGGCCGGGTGGTCGAGGGGCATATCCAGCAGGCGCGTCAGGAAATGTCGAGGCTGGACCTGGCGGAGCCTGCGCGGATGCGGGCGATTGCCGCGTTCAATCGCGGCAAGTCGGGCAAGGGCCGGCTGGGTCACTACCTGCGCCGGATCAAGCTGCAGCCTCACGCTGCCGAGGGTACCCTACGTGCCTGTTGGCGCATGGTCTGGGCCGACGGCAAGGCAGGGCGCCAGGAGCGCGACCTGCTATTGGGCTGGGGGCAGCAATTGGGGCTCAGTCGCAACCAGGTGCAGGCCATGTCGCTGGAGTATGAGCCGCGCAAGTCGGCGATCGAAGGCGGTGCGATGACCTATGCGGCGGCGTTGAGGCTGCTGGGAGTGGAGCCGGATACCGAAGCGGACAAGGTCAAGCAGGCCTACCGGCGGTTGCTCAGCCGACATCACCCGGACAAGCTGGTGGGCAGTGGCGCCAGTGAGGCCAAGGTGCGCGAGGCGACCGAGCATACCCGCGAGTTGCATCAGGCCTATGCCATGATTCGCAAGCGGCGCGGGCTTTAGGTTTGCCATCGCGGGGCAAGCCCGCTCCCACGTTGTTGGAGTTGGCTTGTCCCGCGATACGCCTCACTCTTCCTTGGGCTTCAGCCAGCCGCGCACCCGGCGCAGCAATTGCTCCTGCTCGGCGGCCTTGTTACCCGGAACGACCATCAGCGACAGCTGCCGGTACTGGCTGTTTTTCTCTCGCTTGCTGGCTTGCAGGCGCTGTTGGGCGGCCAGTCGATCCTGGGTGCGGGTTGTGTAGTACAGATCCGCCGTTGGTACTTTCAGGGTCGGCGTCAGGCTCAGCAGGTCGTGCTCCACCCGCGCCGGCGTCTGTGCAGCGACCATCACCAGCTTCTGTACCTGGGGCGGCTGCTTCTCGCTGAGGTAGCGCGCGGCCCAGTACGCGCCACTGCCGTTGCCCAGCAGCACGATGCTGCGCGCCTTCTGCTGCTGGGCATAAGCCACGGCGGCATCGAGACGGGCGAAGATGCGTGCGGCATCCTCCTCACTGGTGTGTTCGTCGGCCTCGACCGCGTCTGTGCTGTCGGCTGCGTCCGCCTCGGGCGCGGTGGCCTGGGCGACGTTGGCGTTGGCATCGGCTGGCGTGTCCTTGGCTGGGGCCGACTCGCCTTCTTCTTTCTTGGGCTCGGCCACCGGCTTGGCCTCGACCCGGGCCTGCGGGCGTTCTGCCAGGAGGTCAGGCAGGCTCAGGCTCAGGGTGCTCCAGCCGACATCGGGGAAGCCACGGCGCAGCGGGCCGACGGTGGTTGGCCAGTCGGCACTTTCGCCGGCACCGGGCACAATGATCACCGCGCCTTGCGGATCGCTGTCGTTGGCCGGCTTCCACAGCGCCAGGAAGTTCTCGCCATTGGCCTGCAGGGTCTGTTGCTCGGCCTTGGGCACCTGGCGCTCGAGGGCCAGGGCGTCGTCCTGGCTGCGTTCGAGCAGCGGTGCACGGGGAACAGGGGTGGCCGCTTCTGTGGCGGCCTGCGGTGCTTCGGCGTCGGCGGCCTGAGCGCCGAGCGGCAGGAGCGAAGCCAGGCAGAACATTGCCAGCGTCGTGCGATAAAGTGTGAACATCGATCAATCCAAGGCCAGAATCATACCGGCAGCCTAATGGTATTTGCCCGCGACGGCCACGCCAGGCGGCCGTCATTGCCAAGACGAGCGTAGAAATGAAGCGAGTGCGTTGCCTGTGGGTTATCGGCTGGTTGTGTCTACCCTTGATCGCCCTGGCAAAGCCGGAGGCGCCCCCGTCCGTGGTGCTCGACCCGGCCCAGCAGCAGTGGCTGGATGAGCACCGCGGCCTGCGCGTCGGCTTGGTGCTACAGGCACCCTATGCCCAGTTCGACCGTCGTCTGCAGCAGTTCTACGGGGCCAACGTCGAACTGGTGGGCGCGCTGTCCCAGGCACTGCGGTTGGACCTGACCTGGCGTGGCTTCCCGGACCAGGCAGCGCTGGAGCATGCGTTGCAGGCCGGGGAGATCGATTTTGCCCCAGGCCTGACGCAGACACCGACCAGCCTGCGGTTGTGGCTGTTCAGCGATCCTTACATGCGCGTGCCGCAATTGGTGGTAGGGATGCGCAGCGGTGCGGTGGCCGTGGATCTGGAGAAGCTGACCGCCAACGAGCGGGTGGCTGTGCGCATGCCAGGTGCCCTTGCGGACTACCTGCGGAGCAATTACGGCAATCTCAACCTGCAGGGCGTGCCCAACGAGCGGGAGGCGCTGCAACTGGTGCTGGGCGGTCAGGCCAGCTTCGCCGTGCTGGATGAGGCGCAGCTCAGCCGGCTGTCCCGCGAAGGGGAGTTCGCCGAACTGGCGGTGGTGGGCGATATCGGCTTGCCGCAGTTGTTGCGGGTTGGCTCGCGGCGCGACTGGCCCGTGCTCGCCGATATCCTCGAACGCGCCTTGCAGGCCCTGCCGGCCAAGACCTTGGAGCAAATGCACCAGCGCTGGCTGCAGCCCAAGTACCCACGCTTTTCCGAGTCCGCCGGCTTCTGGCAGAACCTCGCCTTGCTGTTCGGCCTGCTGCTGCTGTGTGCCCTGGCTACCCTGGTCTGGCAGCGTCGCCAGCAGCGCGGCCTGGAACGGGGCTTGCTGGTTGCCCGCGAGAGCCTGGTGGAGCGGCAGGTGCGCGAGGAGGCGTTGCGCCTGAGCCAGTTCTCCATCGACCAGAGCACGGTGGGCATCCTCTGGGTCAACTGGGACAGCCATGTGCGCTACGCCAACCATGCCGCAGAACGTATGCTGGGCTATTCCGAGGGGGCGTTGCTGGAGCGGCCGTTGGTCGATATCGAACCGAACCTGAAGATGGATCGTTGGCTGGAGCTGTGGAAGCGCGCCCGCACCGGGGACGGCGGCGAACAGCAGTTCGAAAGCCAGTGCCGACGCGCCGACGACAGCCTGTTTCCGGTCGAGTTGTCGTTGTCGTTCCTGCGTTTTCGCGATGCAGAGTATCTGGTGGTGTTCCTCGCCGATGTCACCGAGCGCCAGCGCGACCTGGCCGCGTTGCGCGAAAGCGAGGCGCGGCTCAAGGGCATTGCCGGCAATGTGCCGGGGCTGGTGTTCCGCCTGGAGCGCGACCCGGCCGAAGGCGATCCGGAGTTCCCCTATATCAGCGAAGGCAGCGAGGCGCTGGTCGGCTATACCCCGGCGGCGATCCAGCACCCGCAGATGGGGCTGCGCAACCTGGTCCACCCGCAGGACCGCGCCGACTATCACCGGGTCCAGGACTTGGCCCTGGCCAGCGACCGGGACTGGTCGTGGCAGGGCCGTATCCTCACCCGCCAGGGCGAACAGCGCTGGGCCGACATCAAGGCGACCACGCGGCGCCTGGCCGATGGGCGCATGGTGTGGGATGGTGTGGTCTGGGACATCACTCAGGGCAAGCAGGCCGAACTGGCCCTGGCCGCCTCCCAGGAGCAGCTGCGCGAATTGTCGGCGCATCTGGAAAGCGTGCGCGAGGAGGAAAAGGCCCGCATCGCCCGCGAGGTGCACGACGAGCTGGGGCAGATGCTCACGGTGCTCAAACTGGAAGTGTCGATGTGCGAGCTGGCCTACGCCGAGCTGGATGCCGGGCTGCATGAGCGCCTGGCCAGCATGAAGCGTCTGATTGCCCAACTCTTCCAGCTGGTGCGTGATGTGGCCACCGCTTTGCGTCCGCCGATTCTCGATGCCGGGATCGCTTCGGCCATCGAGTGGCAGGCGCGGCGTTTCGAGGCGCGCACGCAGATCCCCTGTCTGGTTGAAGTTCCCGAGCAACTGCCGCCCTTGAGCGATGCCAAGGCCATCGGCCTGTTCCGCATTCTCCAGGAAGCGCTGACCAACGTCATGCGCCATGCCCGGGCGCACACCGTGCAGATCGCCCTGGTCGAGGAGGGCGGGCAGTTGCGCATGACGGTTATCGACGATGGCGTGGGGTTCGCCGTCGATGCGGCCCGGCCGACCTCGTTCGGCCTGGTGGGGGTGCGTGAGCGCGTGCTGATGCTGGGCGGCGACATGACCTTGGAAAGCGAGCCCGGCGAAGGCACCAGCCTGAGCGTGGCGATTCCTTTGGCGTAGGAGAGAACGATCGTGATTCGAGTGCTGGTGGCGGAAGACCACACCATCGTCCGTGAGGGCATCAAGCAGTTGATTGGCCTGGCCAAGGACATGCAGGTCGCCGGCGAGGCGGGCAACGGTGAGCAGCTGCTGGAGACCCTGCGCCATACCCCCTGCGAGGTGGTGCTGCTGGATATCTCCATGCCAGGCGTGAACGGCCTGGAGGCCATCCCTCGAATCCTGGCATTGAACAACCCGCCGGCGATCCTGATGCTGTCGATGCACGACGAGGCGCAGATGGCTGCGCGGGCGCTGAAGGCCGGGGCGGCGGGCTATGCCACCAAGGACAGCGACCCGGCACTGTTGCTCACTGCGATTCGCCGGGTTGCCGGGGGCGGGCGCTATATCGACCCGAGCCTGGCCGACCGCATGGTCTTCGAGGTGGGGCTGACCGAAACCCGACCGTTGCACACGCTGCTGTCCGAGCGCGAGTTCTCGGTGTTCGAGCGCCTGGCCCAGGGCGCCAACGTCAACGACATCGCCCAGCAGCTGGCGCTGTCGAACAAGACCATCAGCACGCACAAGGCGCGGTTAATGCAGAAGCTCAAGGTCAACTCGCTGGCGGAGCTGGTGAAGTATGCGATGGAGCACAAGCTGGTCTGATTGCGACATGCTGGTTTTTTGTAGGAGCGGCCTTCTGTCGCGAAAGGGCGCTCCTACAAGGGAATGTGTCTGTCCTGAAAGCGCCATCCTTGTAGGGCAATCCCTACAGCAAGTCTTCCATCCGGATGATGGCAATCTCTCAGCCCCCCCGATTTCCGGGCGCTTGCGCCTCTTCTACGCTGTGCCCACGCAGTCATTCCAACAAGAAGGTGCAGGGCATGAGCGAGGCGAATTCGAACGAGACGCTGGTCAGCTTCCGAGGTGTGCAGAAGAGCTACGACGGCGAATCGCTGATCGTCAAGGACCTCAACCTGGACATCCGCAAGGGCGAGTTCCTGACCCTGCTCGGCCCGTCCGGCTCGGGCAAGACCACCAGCCTGATGATGCTGGCCGGCTTCGAGACCCCCACCGCCGGTGAAATCCAGCTGGCCGGACGCTCGATCAACAATGTGCCGCCGCACAAGCGTGACATCGGCATGGTGTTCCAGAACTACGCGCTGTTCCCGCACATGACCGTGGCCGAGAACCTGGCCTTCCCGCTGACCGTGCGCAACCTGAGCAAGACCGACATCAGTGAACGGGTCAAGCGCGTGCTTGGCATGGTCCAGCTCGATGCCTTCGCCAAGCGCTACCCAGGCCAGCTCTCCGGGGGCCAGCAGCAGCGCGTGGCCCTGGCCCGTGCCCTGGTGTTCGAGCCGCAGCTGGTGCTGATGGACGAACCGCTCGGCGCCCTGGACAAGCAACTGCGCGAACACATGCAGATGGAGATCAAGCATATCCACCAGCGCCTGGGCGTGACCGTGGTCTACGTGACCCACGACCAGGGCGAGGCGCTGACCATGTCCGACCGGGTGGCGGTGTTCCACCAGGGCGAGATCCAGCAGATCGCCGACCCGCGCACCCTCTACGAAGAACCGCGCAACACCTTCGTCGCCAACTTCATTGGCGAGAACAACCGCCTCAACGGCACCTTGCTGGCCAGTGACGGCAAGCGTTGCCAGGTGCAGCTGGCCCGGGGCGAGCGGGTCGAGGCGCTGGCGGTGAACGTCGGCCAGGCCGGCGAGCCGGTGACCCTGTCGATCCGCCCGGAGCGCGTGCGCCTGAACGGCCACAGCGAACGCTGCGTGAACCGCTTCTCCGGCCGGGTGGCCGAGTTCATCTACCTGGGCGACCACGTGCGGGTGCGCCTGGAGGTCTGCGGCAAGGCCGATTTCTTCGTCAAACAGCCGATCGCCGAGCTCGATCCGGCCCTGGCCGTGGGCGATGTGGTCCCACTGGGCTGGGAAGTGGAGCACGCCCGCGCGCTCGATCCGATTGCCGAAGCCCATTGATGGTTTGCTTCACCAACCCTGAACTGTGGAGAGAATAATAATGCGCAAGCAGTTGAAACTGACCGTCCTGGCCCTGGGGCTGTTCGCCGCCGGCCAGGCCCTGGCCGCGGACCTGACGGTGGTGTCGTTCGGTGGCGCCAACAAGGCGGCCCAGGTCAAGGCGTTCTACGAGCCATGGGAGAAGGCCGGCAAGGGCAAGATCGTCGCTGGGGAGTACAACGGCGAGATGGCCAAGGTCAAAGCCATGGTCGACACCAACAGCGTGTCGTGGAACCTGGTGGAGGTGGAGTCGCCGGAGCTGGCGCGCGGTTGTGACGAGGGCATGTTCGAGGAGCTCGACCCGGCCCTGTTCGGCAACGAGAGCGATTACGTGAAAGGCGCCATCCAGCCATGCGGCGTGGGCTTCTTCGTTTGGTCCACGGTCCTGGCCTACAACGCCGACAAGCTCAAGAGCGCACCCACCAGCTGGGCTGACTTCTGGGATACGAAGAAATTCCCGGGCAAGCGCGGGCTGCGCAAGGGCGCCAAGTACACCCTCGAGTTCGCCCTGATGGCCGACGGCGTCGCGCCGAAAGAGGTGTACAAGGTGCTCGGCACCAAGGAAGGCCAGGACCGCGCCTTCAAGAAACTCGACGAACTCAAGCCGAGCATCCAGTGGTGGGAAGCCGGTGCCCAGCCACCACAGTATCTGGCCTCGGGTGACGTGGTCATGAGCTCGGCCTACAACGGCCGTATCGCCGCGGTGCAGAAGGAAAGCAACCTCAAGGTCGTATGGAACGGTGGCATCTACGACTTCGACGCCTGGGCCATCCCGAAAGGCGCCAAGGATGTGGAAGAGGCGAAGAAATTCATCGCCTACACCGTCCAGCCCGAACAGCAGAAGACCTACTCCGAGAACATCGCCTACGGCCCGGCCAACGCCAAGGCCGTCCCGCTGCTGGCCGATGCGGTGAAGAAGGACATGCCGACCACGCCTGAGAACATCGCCAACCAGGTGCAGATCGACGTGGCCTTCTGGGCCGACAACAGCGAACAGCTGGAGCAACGCTTCAACGCCTGGGCGGCGAAGAAGTAAGGGCACGATCCCTGAGGCCCGTAGGAGCGGTCTTGTGCCGCGAAAGGGCCGCGAAGCGGCCCCAGGACTCAGCCGTGATGCACAAGATGCTGGGGCTGCGTTGCAGCCCTTTCGCGGCACAAGGACGCTCCTACAGTTAGCGCGTCAAGCCTGAGATCACCGCTGTCCTTTTGAAGCGGCCTCAATGTTTCCCTGATTTCCCGGAGTTCGCCATGGCCATTGCAGTGCCCCTCAACGAAGGCGCGGGTAAAAGCCTCAAGCAGCGCCTCAAGCATGCCGAGCGGGTCAACCGCTGGAAGGCCCAGGCGTTGATCGCGCCGCTGGCGCTGTTCCTCCTGCTGGTGTTCCTGGTGCCGATCGCGGCGCTGCTGTACAAGAGCGTCGGCAACCCCGAGGTGGTCGCCGGCCTGCCGCGCACCGTCGAGGCGGTGGCGCAGTGGGACGGCAAGAGCCTGCCCGGCGAGGAGGTCTACAAGGCCCTCAGCCAGGACCTGGCCGAGTCGCGCAAGAACCAGACCCTGGGCGACCTTTCCAAGCGCCTGAACATGGAACTGGCCGGCTACCGCAGCCTGCTGGCCAAGACCGCGCGTGCGCTGCCGTTCAAGGCCGAGCCCGCGTCCTATAAAGAGGCCCTGCAAGCTCTGGACGAACGTTGGGGCGACCCGGCCTACTGGCAGGCGATCCGCCGCAACACCAGCACGGTCACCTCTTTCTACCTGCTGGCCTCCGTCGATCACCGCATCGACGACCTCGGCGAACTGGCCAAGGCCACGCCGGACCAGGCCATCTACCTGGATATCTTTGCCCGCACCCTGTGGATGGGCGTGGTGATCACCGCCATCTGCCTGGTGCTGGCCTACCCGCTGGCGTACCTGCTGGCCAACTTGCCGACCCGGCAGAGCAACTTGCTGATGATCCTGGTGCTGCTGCCGTTCTGGACCTCGATCCTGGTGCGGGTGGCCGCGTGGATCGTGCTGTTGCAGTCGGGCGGGCTGATCAACAGCGCGCTGATGGCCATCGGCATCATCGATCAACCGCTGGAACTGGTGTTCAACCGCACCGGCGTGTACATCTCGATGGTGCACATCCTGCTGCCGTTCATGATCCTGCCGCTGTACAGCGTGATGAAGGGCATCTCGCCCAGCTACATGCGGGCGGCGATTTCCCTGGGTTGCCATCCGTTCGCCAGTTTCTGGCGGGTGTACTTCCCACAGACCTATGCCGGTGTCGGCGCCGGTTGCCTGCTGGTGTTCATCCTGGCCATCGGCTACTACATCACCCCGGCGCTGCTGGGCAGCCCGAACGACCAGATGGTCAGCTACTTCGTCGCCTTCTATACCAACACCAGCATCAACTGGGGCATGGCCACCGCCCTGGGCGGGCTGTTGCTGCTGGCAACCGTGCTGCTGTACCTGATCTATAGCTGGCTGGTCGGCGCCAGCCGCCTGCGCCTGAGCTGAGGAGCGTTGTCATGCTGAGCCCCTACATGTCGCCCGTGGAACGGGTGTGGTTCTACAGCCTGCGCATCCTGTGCGGCCTGATCCTGCTGTTCCTGGTATTGCCGGTGCTGGTGATCATCCCGCTGTCGTTCAACAGCGGGAGCTTCCTGGTGTACCCGTTGCAAGGTTTCTCGCTGCACTGGTACCAGGACTTCTTCGCCTCCGCCGAATGGATGCGCGCCCTGAAGAACAGCATCATCGTCGCCCCGGCGGCCACGGTGCTGGCCATGGTGTTCGGTACCCTGGCGGCCATCGGCCTGACGCGCGGCGACTTCCCCGGCAAGTCGCTGGTGATGGCGCTGGTGATCTCGCCGATGGTGGTGCCGGTGGTGATCATCGGCGTGGCCAGCTACCTGTTCTTCGCCCCATTGGGCATGGGCAACAGCTTTACCTCGCTGATCCTGGTGCACGCGGTGCTGGGTGTGCCGTTCGTGATCATCACCGTGTCGGCGACGCTGCAGGGCTTCAACTACAACCTGGTGCGCGCGGCGGCCAGCCTGGGCGCCTCGCCATTGCTGGCCTTCCGTCGGGTGACCTTGCCGTTGATCGCCCCCGGAGTGATCTCCGGGGCACTGTTTGCCTTCGCCACGTCGTTCGATGAGGTGGTGGTGACCCTGTTCCTCGCAGGGCCCGAGCAGGCGACCCTGCCACGGCAGATGTTCAGCGGTATTCGCGAGAACCTGAGCCCGACCATCGCGGCGGCGGCCACCTTGCTGATCGCCTTTTCGGTGATCCTGCTGCTGACGCTGGAATGGCTGCGTGGGCGCAGCGAGAAGTTGAGGACCCAGCAGCCGGCCTGATTCTTTGTTGCTTTACCGGCCCTTCGCGGGTAAACCCGCTCCCACAGGATTTGTGTAGTTCTCTATAACTGTGCAGTCCCTGTGGGAGCGGGTTTACCCGCGAAGGGCCGGCACAGGATTGATACCAATCAGCCCTCATCCACTTCCCTGGGTTACAATGCGCGCCACCGTGATTCTGCCCAACAGGTGCGCCATGCAGCCCTACGCTATTGCCCCCTCCATTCTGTCCGCCGATTTCGCCCGCCTGGGCGAGGACGTCGACAAGGTCCTGGCCGCCGGGGCCGACATCGTCCACTTCGATGTCATGGACAACCACTACGTGCCCAACCTGACCATCGGCCCGATGGTCTGCAGCGCCCTGCGCAAGTACGGCGTGACCGCGCCGATCGACGTGCACCTGATGGTCAGCCCGGTCGACCGCATCATCGGCGACTTCATCGAGGCTGGCGCCACCTACATCACCTTCCACCCGGAAGCCAGCCAGCATATCGACCGTTCGCTGCAACTGATCAAGGACGGTGGCTGCAAGGCCGGCCTGGTGTTCAACCCGGCCACCAGCCTGGATGCGCTGAAGTACGTGATGGACAAGGTCGACATGGTCCTGCTGATGAGCGTCAACCCAGGCTTCGGCGGGCAGAAGTTCATCCCCGGTACCCTCGACAAGCTACGTGAAGCCCGCGCGCTGATCGACGCCAGCGGCCGTGACATCCGCCTGGAGATCGACGGCGGCGTCAACGTAGGCAATATCCGCGAGATCACCGCCGCCGGCGCGGACACCTTCGTGGCCGGCTCGGCGATCTTCAACGCCCCGGACTACAAGGAAGTCATCGACAAGATGCGTGCCGAAATGGCGCTGGCACGCGCATGAGCGGCTTCGAGCAGCTGTTCCCGGGGACACTGCCCAGGCTGGTGATGTTCGATCTGGATGGCACCCTGATCGATTCGGTACCCGACCTGGCCGCAGCCGTCGACCGCACGCTGCTCGAACTCGGGCGACCGCCCGCAGGCCTGGAGGCGGTGCGCCACTGGGTCGGTAACGGCGCCCAGGTGCTGGTGCGCCGGGCCCTGGCCGGCGATATCGATCACGCCGCGGTGGACGACGAGCTGGCCGAACGCGCGCTGGCGCTGTTCATGGAGGCCTATGCCGACAACCATGAACTCACTGTGGTCTACCCCGGTGTGCGCGATACCCTGCGCTGGCTGCGCAAGCAGGGCGTGGAGATGGCGTTGATCACCAACAAGCCTGAACGCTTCGTCGCCCCCTTGCTCGACCAGATGAAGATCGGTCGCTATTTCCGCTGGATCATCGGCGGCGACACCCTGCCGCAGAAGAAGCCCGACCCGGCGGCGCTGCTGTTCGTCATGAAGATGGCCGGCGTCAGCGCCGAACAATCGCTGTTCGTCGGCGATTCGCGCAGCGACGTGCTGGCCGCCAAGGCCGCCGGCGTCCAGTGCGTCGGCCTGAGCTACGGCTACAACCATGGCCGGCCGATCGACGACGAGTCGCCCAGCCTGGTCATCGACGACCTGCGCCTGCTGCTGCCCGGTTGCTTAGTCACCGACACTGGGATAACGTTGGCGGACCTTCAAGCCCCGCAAAGCAGAGACAACAACGTGGTGGTTACCGGCAAATTCTGGATGAAAGTCATCAAGGCCCTGGCCCGCTGGCGCTGGCGCGCCTGACGCCTGCCCACCGGCGCCTGCCGGTACATCCGTTTGCCTGCTCCCCATTGCTGCTTGCCCCGAGGCTACACATGACCCGCGAAGAATTCCTGCGCCTGGCCGCTGCCGGCTACAACCGCATTCCCCTGGCCTGCGAAACCCTGGCCGACTTCGACACGCCGCTGTCGATCTACCTGAAGCTGGCCGACCAACCCAACTCCTACCTGCTCGAGTCCGTGCAGGGCGGCGAGAAGTGGGGCCGCTATTCGATGATCGGCCTGCCGTCGCGCACCGTGCTGCGTGTGCATGGTTACCACGTCAGCATCCTGCAGGATGGCGTCGAGGTGGAAAGCCACGACGTCGAGGATCCGCTAGCCTTCGTCGAGGCGTTCAAGGATCGCTACAAGGTCGCCGACATTCCTGGCTTGCCACGTTTCAACGGTGGCCTGGTGGGCTATTTCGGCTACGACTGCGTGCGCTATGTGGAAAAACGCCTGGGTGCCAGCCCCAACCCGGACCCACTGGGGGTGCCGGATATCCTGCTGATGGTTTCCGATGCCGTGGTGGTGTTCGACAACCTGGCGGGCAAGATGCACGCCATCGTGCTGGTCGATCCGGCCGAGGCGCAGGCCTTCGAGCAAGGCCAAGCCCGCCTGCAGGGGCTCCTGGACACCCTGCGCCAGCCGATCACCCCGCGCCGTGGCCTGGACCTGAGCGGGCCGATGGCCGCCGAGCCGGCGTTCCGCTCCAGCTACACACAAGCCGACTACGAAAGCGCCGTGGGCCGTATCAAGGAGTACATCCTGGCCGGCGACTGCATGCAGGTGGTGCCGTCCCAGCGCATGTCCATCGACTTCAAGGCTGCGCCCATCGACCTGTACCGGGCGCTGCGCTGCTTCAACCCGACGCCGTACATGTACTTCTTCAACTTCGGCGACTTCCATGTGGTCGGTAGTTCGCCGGAAGTGCTGGTGCGGGTCGAGGATAACCTGGTCACCGTGCGGCCGATCGCCGGCACCCGTCCACGGGGCGCCACCGAAGAAGCCGACCGGGCGCTGGAAGACGACCTGCTGTCGGACGACAAGGAAATCGCCGAGCACCTGATGCTCATCGACCTGGGCCGCAACGACGTGGGCCGCGTTTCGGCCACCGGCAGCGTGCGCCTGACTGAGAAGATGGTGATCGAGCGTTACTCGAACGTCATGCATATCGTGTCCAACGTCACCGGCCAGTTGAATGAGGGGCTGACGGCCATGGACGCGCTGCGGGCGATCCTGCCAGCCGGTACCCTCTCCGGCGCGCCGAAGATCCGCGCCATGGAGATCATCGACGAGCTGGAGCCGGTCAAGCGCGGTGTCTACGGTGGCGCGGTGGGCTACTTTGCCTGGAACGGCAACATGGATACCGCCATCGCCATCCGTACCGCGGTGATCAAGGACGGCGAACTGCATGTGCAGGCCGGTGGCGGCATCGTCGCCGACTCGGTGCCGGCGCTGGAGTGGGAAGAAACCATCAACAAGCGCCGGGCGATGTTCCGCGCAGTGGCGCTGGCTGAGCAGACCTGCGCCAAGTAATTCGATTGGGGCTGCTTTGCAGCCCATTCGCGGCTAAAGCCGCTCCTACAGGTTGGCGTAGTACCTGTAGGAGCGGCTTTAGCCGCGAATGGGCCGCAGAGCGGCCCCAAAGATCTAGAAGTCGACGCTGACCCCCAGGCTCACCCCTTGCTGGGTCAGCTCATCACTCTTGCGCCAGTTGTAGTTCCCCCGCAGGTTCACCCCCGGCACCAGTTCATGGGTCAGCCCCAGGCTGGCGCGGGTCAGGTTGCTGTGCGGCGTATACCCGGTCAGGGTGAAGTCGTGCGCCGGCAGGCTGGTCAGGTGCATGCGCAGGTCCTGCTGGTCATCCTCGAACTCGTGCTCCCGGGCGATCTCGGCGAACAGCTTCGTGCCCTGCAGCACCTGCACACTGCCAAGAACTCCCACGCCAAGGCGCCGCGACGTGCGCTCCTGGTCATCGAAGCCAAGCGCGGTCGAGCGCCCGCTCTTCTCGTCATACCCATCGACCTTGACCCGCGCATAATCGGCGCTGATGAACGGCGCCAGTTGCCAGCGGCTGCTCTCGGCCGCCAGGTTGTAGCCCACCCGGCCGGTGACGGCCCAGGCCTCGCCATCGCTGTCGCCTTTCTCGCTGCGCTCTCCAACGCCCAAGGCGAAGGTGCGCTTGAGGTCGCGATAGTCCAGGTGCCCGGCGGTCAGTGCCGCGTCGGCCCACCAGCGATCCTGACGGAACTGGGCGAAGGCGCTGGCCAGGTAGCTGTCGAGCTTGTAGTCGGAATCTTCCTGGCCGGCCTCGAGCTTTTGCCGGTACACGCCCGCCGCCAGCCCCACGCGCCAGGCGACATCCAGCCGATAGCTGCCGCCGAGGGTCAGGTTGTAGCCGCGCCCGTCGCCACTGGCGGCGCTGCGCTGGCTGCCGAAGTCCAGGTCCTGGCCGCCGGTGGCGACGAACGCCTGCCATTGACCGACCGCCTGCCAGGGTGTCTGCCACTGGTTGCGCAGCTCATCCTGGTGGGCGCGGAGGCTGGCGTGGGCAATTTCTGGCAGCAGGGTCAGCTCCCAGGGCGCGGCGAGGATCGAATAGGCATAGTCGGCAATCAGTTGCTGGCCGGCGATGGTCGGGTGCACCGAGTCGTTGAACAGCAGTCGGGTCGGATCCGGCGTCGTGCCGTTCGCTCCGTAGACCGGGTTGCGCACGCAGCCGTCGCCGCTGTAGCAGGTGCCGACCAGGTTCTGCTCGGCGGCCAGGCCGAACTGGGCGGGGCTGGCCAGGGCCTCGCGCAGCAGTACTGGGACATTGAGTGGGATGATCTCGGCGTCGATCTGCCCGAGCCGGTTGGCCAGCGACTGATTGAACACGCTGGACAGTTGCGACAGCGGCCCTTGCTGGGGCGTGCCGCTGAAGTTCGGTGTCTGCCCCAGGTCCGGCAGCAGCCAGACCATGATGTAGCGCGCGCCGCCCTGTTGCAGCGCCTGGGCGCTGGCCGCCAGGCGGGCACCGGCGGCGGCCGCGTCGGCGGGGCTGTTGACCAGGCCCTGGAGGAAGTCGTTGCCGCCACCGGTCAGGTAGTACAGGGCATTGGGATCGGCCCGCAGGCCGTTGGCCAGATAGCCGTCACGCTCGCGCAGCACCGTGCCGGCGCCGGGTCGCCCAGGTGGGATGACGGCTTGCGAGGTGTCGGTGATCGAGTCGAGGATCTGCTGCGTGGTGTAGCCGCCCACGGCCCAGTTGTTGCCGTCCGGGGTGCCTTGCAGCTGGTTGGTCAGCGACGTCGAGGGTCCCAGGCTGGTCCCGGAAAAGCCCAGCCTGCCACCGAGGATCATCGGCGACACCGGCGCGTAGTTGCCATCGGCATCGCGGTTGGTGAAGCGCATGCCTGGCGTGCCGCCGGTCAGGTCGGGGAACTGCCCGGCGTCGCTGAGGCTGTCACCGAAGACGATGAGCGACGCGTAGGGGGAGGGCGCTGCCATGATGGCCTGGCTGCAGGCGAGGGCGAGCAGGCCGAAGGTGGCGTGCAGGAAGCGGGTCTTGCGCATGCATGAATATCCTTTTCGTTGTTTTTATGAAGGCAAGCCGCATGAACATAGCAAATCGCCGGTCTTTGCCCAGCATGGCATTGTTTTTCCCGTGTTTAGGGGCATATTGCACCCGCCGCCCCGGTAGGTTACTGTCCCGGAACGTATGAACGAGACCTACCCTGTGTTGATCGTCAGCAAACTCTTGATGCGCGTTATCAAGGCCGTCGCTCGTTGGCGTTGGCGCGCCTGACTTTTTCTCCTGCCGGTTCGACCGGCCCGTCCCCGTTTGCCTTCCCCACTTGTTCCGTCAACCGCCCCGTGCGGGTTCGGCCGCATTCATGAGCGGCAGCGGAAGGCTCGAATCAAAAGTCAGTATTCAAGAGGTTCGTTGCAGATGTTACTGATGATCGACAACTACGACTCCTTCACCTACAACGTCGTGCAGTACCTTGGCGAGCTGGGTGCCGAGGTCAAGGTCATTCGCAATGACGAAATGACCATCGCCCAGATCGAAGCACTGAACCCCGAGCGCATCGTCGTCTCCCCGGGCCCGTGCACGCCGAGCGAAGCTGGGGTCTCCATCGAGGCCATCCTGCACTTCGCCGGCAAGCTGCCGATCCTGGGCGTCTGCCTGGGTCACCAATCCATCGGCCAGGCCTTCGGTGGCGACGTGGTGCGCGCCCGCCAGGTGATGCATGGCAAGACCAGCCCGGTGATGCACCGTGACCTGGGCGTATTCGCCGGCCTGAACAACCCCCTCACCGTGACCCGCTACCACTCGCTGGTGGTCAAGCGCGAAACCCTCCCCGACTGCCTGGAAGTGACCGCCTGGACCGCCCACGAAGATGGTGCCGTCGACGAAATCATGGGCCTGCGTCATAAAACCCTGAACGTCGAAGGGGTACAGTTCCACCCCGAATCCATCCTCACCGAGCAGGGCCACGAGCTGTTCGCCAATTTCCTCAAGCAGACCGGCGGACGCCGTTAAGGACCGATCATGGATATCAAGACCGCTTTGAGCCGTATCGTCGGCCACCTGGATTTGTCCACCGAGGAAATGCGCGACGTCATGCGCCAGATCATGACCGGCCAGTGCAGTGAGGCGCAGATCGGTGCTTTCCTCATGGGCATGCGCATGAAAAGCGAGAGCATCGACGAGATCGTCGGCGCGGTGTCGGTGATGCGTGAGCTGGCCGACAAGGTCGAGCTGAAGACCCTCGACGGCGTGGTCGACATCGTCGGCACCGGCGGTGATGGCGCCAATATCTTCAACGTTTCCACCGCCTCGGCCTTCGTCCTGGCGGCCGCAGGCTGCACCGTGGCCAAGCATGGCAACCGTGCCGTCTCCGGCAAGAGCGGCAGCGCCGACCTGCTGGAAGCCGCCGGTATCTACCTGAACCTGACCCCGGTGCAGGTTGCCCGTTGCATCGACAGCCTCGGCATCGGCTTCATGTTCGCCCAGACCCATCACAGTGCCATGAAGCACGCCGCCGGCCCTCGTCGCGACCTGGGGCTGCGTACCCTGTTCAACATGCTCGGCCCGCTTACGAATCCGGCCGGCGTGAAACACCAGGTGGTCGGGGTCTTCACCCAGGCCCTGTGCCGCCCGTTGGCCGAGGTGCTGCAGCGCCTGGGCAGCAAGCACGTGCTGGTGGTGCATTCGAAGGACGGCCTGGACGAGTTCAGCCTGGCCGCGCCGACCTTCGTCGCCGAACTGAAGAATGACCAGATCACCGAGTACTGGGTCGAGCCGGAAGACCTTGGTATGAAGAGCCAGAGCCTGCATGGCCTGGCGGTCGAAGGGCCGCAGGCATCGCTGGAGCTGATCCGTGACGCCTTGGGTCGGCGCAAGACCGAGAACGGCCAGAAGGCTGCCGAGATGATCGTGCTCAATGCCGGCGCGGCGCTGTATGCCGCCGACCACGCGATGACCCTGGCCCAGGGTGTCGAACTGGCCCACGATGTGCTGCACACCGGCCTGGCCTGGGAGAAACTGCAGGAGCTGGGCGCCTTTACCGCGGTATTCAAGGTGGAGAACGAAGCATGAGCGTACCGACGGTGCTGGAAAGAATCATCGCCCGCAAATTCCAGGAAGTGGCCGAGCGCAGCGCGCGGGTCAGCCTGGGTGAACTCGAGCGCCTGGCCAAGGCCGCCGACGCGCCCCGTGGCTTTGCCAAGGCGCTGATCGAGCAGGCCAAGCGCAAGCAGCCGGCGGTGATCGCCGAGATCAAGAAGGCCTCGCCAAGCAAGGGCGTGATTCGCGAAAACTTCGTGCCGGCGGAGATTGCCGTCAGCTACGAGAAGGGTGGGGCGACCTGCCTGTCGGTGCTGACCGACGTGGACTACTTCCAGGGCGCCGACGTCTACCTGCAGCAGGCGCGTGCCGCCGTTTCGCTGCCGGTAATCCGCAAGGACTTCATGGTCGATCCGTACCAGATCGTCGAAGCCCGTGCCCTGGGCGCCGACTGCGTGCTGTTGATCGTCTCGGCGCTGGACGACGTGAGGATGGCCGAGCTGGCCGCCACCGCCAAGGACGTCGGCCTCGACGTGCTGGTCGAAGTGCATGACGGCGATGAGCTGGAGCGTGCGTTGAAGACCCTCGACACACCGTTGGTCGGGGTCAACAACCGCAACCTGCATACCTTCGAAGTCAGCCTGGAGACTACCCTCGACCTGCTGCCGCGCATCCCCCGCGATCGCCTGGCCATCACCGAGAGCGGCATCCTCAACCGTGCCGATGTCGAGTTGATGGAAATCAACGAGGTGTATTCGTTCCTGGTCGGCGAGGCGTTCATGCGCGCCGAGCAGCCAGGGTTGGAGCTGCAGCGGCTGTTCTTCCCCGAACAGGTGAAGAAGACCGTTCAGCAACTGGACTGATCGAACAGAAAGCCGGCATCGTTTGCCGGCTTTTTTGTATTCGAGAGCTTGATCGCGGGGTACCGTCCCAACGTGGGAGCGGGCTTGCCCCGCGATGAGGCCGGTGAACATCACATCAAAGGTGGATCAATGACCGATCAACCCCTGGCCCTTACCGTCGAACAAGGCCTGCACGCCGAACAGGACCTGCTGGCCGCCGTCTGCCGCGGCGAGCGCGAATCCGGCGTGCTGTTCTGGCGCCCGACCGACCATGCCCTGGTCATGCCTCGGCGCATGAGCCGCCTGGACAACTTCGAGGCCGCCTGCGCCGAGCTGGCCATCGCCGGCTGGCCGGTGCTGCTGCGCGAAACCGGTGGCGAGCCGGTGCCGCAATCCCATGCGACCGTCAACGTGGCACTGGTCTATGTGGCCCCGCGTAGCGAGGGTGACCAGGGCCGCATTGAGAATGCCTACGAGCGTCTGTGCCTGCCGCTGTGCGATGTCCTGCGCGAGTGGGGTGGTGTTGCCTCGGTGGGGGAGATTGACGGCGCCTTTTGCGATGGCCGCTACAACGTCAACCTTAATGGCCGCAAGCTGGTCGGCACCGCCCAGCGCTGGCGCCAGGGGCTGGGGGGCAAGCGCCCGGTGGTGCTGGTGCATGGCGCGCTGTTGCTGGACAACGAACGTGAATCGATGGTCGCGGCGGTCAACCGCTTCAATGAGTGTTGCGAACTGGAGCAGCGCTGCCGTGCCGACAGCCATATCGCCCTGCACGAGGTGGCGCCTGCGGCTCCCTGGTTCGAGCGCTTGAGCCAGGCATACAAGCAAGTGCTGGCGGAGCTGCCGAAGGATTAACGGGTGCCGTAGACCACCATGGTCTTACCCTTGACCTGCACCAGGCTGCGCTCCTCGAGGTCCTTGAGGACGCGGCCGACCATCTCCCGTGAGCAACCGACGATGCGACCGATCTCCTGGCGGGTGATCTTGATCTGCATGCCGTCGGGGTGGGTCATGGCGTCTGGTTGCTTGCACAGGTCGAGCAGGCAACGGGCGACCCGCCCGGTAACATCGAAGAACGCCAGGTCACCGACCTTGCGGGTGGTGTTGCGCAGGCGCTGGGCCATCTGGCTGCCCAGGGCATAGAGGATTTCCGGCTCCAGGCGTACCAGCTCACGGAATTTGTCGTAGCCGATCTCGGCCACTTCGCACTCGGTCTTGGCACGCACCCAGGCGCTGCGTTGATGTTCCTGGCCGGCCGGCTCGAACAGCCCCAGCTCGCCGAAAAAATCACCGCTGTTGAGGTAGGCGATGATCATCTCGTGGCCGTCGTCGTCCTCGATCAGGATGGTCACCGAGCCCTTGATGATGAACGACAAGGTCTCGGCCCGGTCGCCGGCACAGATGATGTTGCTCTTGGCGGCGTAACGACGGCGTTGGCAGTGGGCCAGCAGCTTGTCGATGTTCTTGATCTTGGGTGGCAGGGCTGAGGAGACCATCACGAAATCCTGTTCGATGCAACGCATTGGCTTTTTATAGAGGCGCCTGGCAGCACGCGCCAGTCATTTGGCGCCAGCTTATCAGACACTTCAACTTGAATCGGCACAAAAGCGACGTGGCTTGAGCTTTTCCGACAGCCTCACAAGGTCTAAGCTGACACCCTTTTACGAAATCGGGAGTCCGGATAGATGAAGGCACGCATCCAGTGGGCCGGTGAAGCGATGTTCCTCGGCGAGTCGGGGAGCGGCCATGTCGTGGTCATGGACGGTCCACCCGAAGCCGGAGGTCGCAACCTGGGCGTGCGCCCGATGGAGATGCTCCTGCTCGGCCTGGGTGGCTGCAGCAGTTTCGACGTGGTCAGCATCCTCAAGAAATCGCGCCAGGCCGTGGAAAGCTGCGAGGCCTTCCTGGAAGCCGAGCGCGCCAGTGAAGACCCGAAGGTGTTCACCAAGATCCACCTCAACTTCGTGGTCAAGGGCCGCGGCTTGAAGGAGGCGCAGGTCAAGCGTGCGGTCGAGTTGTCGGCGGAGAAGTACTGCTCGGCCTCGATCATGCTGGATCGCGCGGGCGTCGAGATCACCCACGGTTACGAGATCGTCGAACTCGGTTGATCGAAGGCAGCGCCTGCCGGTCAGGCGCTTTGCTTGTGCAGGCGTTCGACACCTAGCAGCAACGCGAGCCCCGGGATCAGCGCAAGCGCCAGCCAGGGCGTATTCACCCCGAGCAGGATGAGGATTTCGTTGCTGCTCCAGGTGGTGCCGAAGTGTTCGGCAAACACTTGGCACTGCAGCCACGCAGCCAACGTGCCAGCGAGCACGAACGTGCCGACCAGCAGTTGGCGGCTGGCTAAAAACGCGCTGAGCAGCAGGAACAGCAACTGCGCGGGCAGTGTGCCGAGCATCAGCTCGGCGGTGCTGTTGCTGTCAGGGTCGGTAAGCGTCGGCAGTTCCAGGCTGAAAGTGCTTTGCCCGACACTGGCGACCATCAGGCAAACGAACAGATAGGCGACCGGGATCAGGCCAAGGCCCTGCAGCAGCCGGGCGAGCGATCGTCCCATGTTCAGCGACGCAATGCCGGCAGCAGTTGCAACAGGCGTTCGGGTAGCTGTGCCCGAAGCTGCTCGCTCAATGCGTCACGTCGCTTCTGGTACAGCACGCCGAGACCGATCACGCCGAGGCCGATCAAGGTCAGTATGACCGGGAACAGCAGGGAATCGGCGAACACCTCGTAGGACAGATACCCCAGATAGGCCGCCACCCCCATCGCCCCGAACACCATGAACACGGGGCGGCGCAGCAGGACGGCCAGGCCCATCAGCCCCAGGTTGATCAGGCAGTACAGCGCCTTGCCCCACTCGCTGCCGCTGTCCATCAGCGTCAGCCCGCCCCAGAACGCCGCCAGGCCGGCGAGATAGCCCCAGAAGGCATAGTCCCGGCGGGTGCGTCCGTCGATCACCAGGAATACCAGCAGCAGGCCCAGGCCGAACCACAGCGAGACTGTGCGCCGTTGCTCCCAGCTGAACAGGTCGCCATGGAACCACTCGCTCAGGTCCATGGACATGAACCACAGGGCCACCGCGATCGGCATGACGATGAAAGGGAAGGGAATCAGGCGCAGCATCAGCAGCCCAGCCAGTACCGTCGCAGCCTCCATCGCCAACCAGCCACCCTGCACGTAGGTGTAGTACTGGTGGTAATCGCCCTGGGCGTCGTCCAGCGGCCACCAGCCTGCCAGGCGCTCGATGGCGAACACCGCCAGCGGCACGATGCTGACCGCCACGGCGGCCAGCACGCCGGCGGCGACAGGCTGGTTGCGTCGTTGCAGCGACAGGGCGAACAGGGTGATCCCGGCGATGTAGAGCAGGGCGATGGCCAGCAGTGCACCGTCGCCGATGCGCATCCAGGCCTCGGTGAGCAGCCAGCCCATGGCACCCATGATCAACAGTGCGCCGAAGTAGAACGCCACATGGGCCAGCTGGAAGCTGGCGCGGCTTTCCGGCTGCTGGCGCAGGAAGGCCAGCAAGGCCTGTTCCTGTCCCGGCTGCAGCACGCCGGCGCTCACGGCGCGTGCCAGGTCCCTGGCGTCGAAACGTTCCATGGTGCGCGTCTCAGATTCGGTAGGTGCTCTTGGTCATGACCTTGGCCAGCAGGCTCATGCCGAAGCGCACGGGGGCCGGGAAACGGTAGCCGCCGGCTTCCAGCGCGGATTCGGCGTGGTGTTCCTCGTCGACGCGCATCTGTTCGAGGATGGCGCGGGACTTGCCGTCGTGCTCGGGGATCTGCTCCAGGTGTTCGTCCAGGTGCTTGCACACCTGATGCTCGGTGGCGGCGACGAAGCCGAGGCTGACCTTGTCGCTGACCAGGCCGGCAAGGGCGCCGATGCCGAACGACAGGCCGTAGAACACCGGGTTGAGCACGCTGGGGTGGCTGTTGAGCTGGCGAATGCGCTGCTCGCACCAGGCCAGGTGGTCGATTTCTTCTTCCGCCGCATGCTCCATGGCCTTGCGTACCTGGGGCAGCTTGGCGGTCAGGGCCTGGCCCTGGTACAGCGCCTGGGCGCAGACTTCGCCGGTGTGGTTGATGCGCATCAGGCCGGCGATATGACGGGTCTGCTGCTCGTCGAGTTCGGCGTCCGGCTGGATGATCGCCGGGGATGGGCGGGCGGGTTGGCCGCTGAAGGGCAGCAAGGTGCGCATGGCGGTATCGGCCTGCAGCAACAAGCGGTCGAGCGGCGAGTAGTGACGTTCGGTAGCCATCGGGCACCTCCGCTGAAGTGATGCCCGACAGTCTACCTCAATACCCCTGGGCAGGCTTGCCTTGGATCAGCCCGGCGGCCAGTGCATCTGGCGCTGGCCAAGCACGTGCATGTGGATGTGGTAGACGGTCTGGCCGCCCTGCTCGTTGCAGTTCATCACCACGCGGAAGCCCTCTTCGCAGCCGAGTTCCCGGGCCAGGCGCTGGGCGGTGAACAGGATGTGGCCGGCCAGGCCCTTGTCCTCTTCGGTCAGGTCGTTGAGGGTACGGATGTGTTTCTTCGGGATGACCAGGAAATGGACCGGGGCCTGGGGGGCGATATCGTGGAAGGCCAGGACCTGGTCGTCTTCGTAGATGATCTTCGCCGGGATCTCCCGGTTGATGATTCTGAGGAATAAATCGTCCACAGCACGTGCTCCATGGTGAGTGTCGGGGCTGAGTGTACTGAGCCCGCCGCCGCTCGCCCAGTGGCTATTCCATGCCGATCGGGCAATAGCGGCGATGGATCAGCCCGGCCAGCTTGCGCGTCAACCAGCGCGGCAGCAGGCGCGGGGCGAAGGCCAGCCAGCGGTTGCGCCGGCCGGGCAGGATCAGCGCGCGGTTGCGGTCCAGGGCGCGGACGGTATACAGGGCGATTTCCTCGGGGCTCAGGCAGCGGCTGTTGCCATCGAGCCGGGGTATGCGGCGCCTGGCCGAGCGCACCGGCCCCGGGCACAGCACCGAGACCTTGATCCCGGTGCGCCGCAGTTCCTCGCGCAGCGCCTCGGAGAAACTCAGCACATAGGCCTTGCTCGCCGCGTAGGCGGCCATCCACGGGCCTGGTGCGACCCCGGCCAGTCCCGCGACGTTGAGGATCTGACCGCCGCCCTGGATCGCCATCAGGTTGCCAATGGCGTGGCACAGGCGGCTCAGGGCAAGGATATTGACCTCCAGCAGGTCCTGTTCATCGGCCCATTCATGGGCCAGGAACGGCCCATAGGTGCGCTGCCCCGCGCAATTCACCAGCAGGTCGATGCGCCGCTCGCCTTCCTCCAGCTCGAGGACGAAGCCCGACAGGCGTAGAGGCTGGCTGAGATCGCAGGCACGGAACAGCACTTCCACGCCAAAGCGTTGGGTGAGCTCGATGGCCACCGGCTCCAGCGTCTCGCGCTGGCGCGCCACCAGGATCAGGTTGCGCCCGCGCCGTGCCAGGGCTTCCGCCAGGGCCAGGCCCAGGCCGCTGGAAGCTCCGGTGATCATGGCGTAACGGGTCATGCAAGGCTCCTGGGGCTTGAGGGGCGCCTAGTGTACAGCCTGGCCGATTTGCTACAAGGCGTTGCTGCGCAGCTGCTGGCTGCGCGCCAGGGCGGCCCGGTACTCGTCCAGCAGGCGCCCGATCAGCTCGCCGGCGCTGGGCAGGTCATGGATCTCGCCGACACCCTGGCCGGCCGACCAGACTGTCTTCCAGGCCTTGGCCTCGTCATCCAGGGGCTTGAGCTTGCCGGCTTCATGGCCGCTCTTGAGCGCCGCCAGGTCGTAGCCGGCCTGTTCCAGGCTCTGGCGCAGGAAGCTGGCGGGGATGCCGGACACCGCCGGGGTATGCACGATATCGGCGGCCCCGGCGCCCAGGATCATCTGCTTGTAGGCGTCCTGGGCCTGGCTCTCGCGGGTGGCGATGAAGCGGGTGCCCATGTAGCCGAGGTCGGCCCCCAGCAATTGCGCGGCCAGCAGTTCATGGCCATGGTTCAGGCAGCCGGCCAGCAGCAGGGTCTTGTCGAAGAACTGGCGGATCTCCGCGACCAGGGCGAACGGGCTCCAGGTTCCGGCATGCCCGCCGGCGCCGGCGGCCACGGCGATCAGCCCGTCGACGCCGGCCTCGGAGGCCTTTTCGGCATGGCGGCGGGTGGTCACGTCATGGAACACCAGGCCACCATAGCTGTGCACCGCGTCGACCACCTCCTTCACCGCGCCGAGGCTGGTGATGACGATGGGCACGCGATGTTCGACGCAAAGTGCCAGGTCGGCCTGCAGGCGCGGATTGGTCGGGTGCACGATAAGGTTGACCGCGTAGGGCGCAGGTGCTTGCAGTTCGGCCAGCCCGGCCTCGATCTCCTCCAGCCAGGCCTTGAACCCTGCGCTGTCACGCTGGTTCAGGGCCGGGAAGCTGCCCACCACGCCATTGGCGCAGCAGGCGAGCACCAGCCGGGGATTGGAGATCAGGAACATCGGCGCCGCCACCAGGGGCAGGCGCAGGCGTTGTTCGAGCGAGGCGGGCAGGGACATGGCGAAACTCCTGTAGGCGGGTGGATATCGTCAGAACGGTTTGACCACCACGAGAATTACGACGCCCAGCAGCATCAGCACCGGTGCCTCGTTGAACCAGCGGTAGTACACATGGCTGCGGGTGTTGGTGCCGGCGGCGAAGCGTTTGCGCTGGGCGCCGCACATGTGATGGTAGACGGTGAGCAGGGCCACCAGGGTGAGCTTGGCGTGCAGCCAGCCCTGGCTCAGCCAGCCGGGGTTCAGGTACAGCATCCAGCCGCCGAACACGTAGGTGGCGATCATCGCCGGGTTCATGATGCCCCGGTACAGCTTGCGCTCCATGGTGGTGAAGCGCTCGAGGCTGATGCTGTCCTGGCTCTGGGCGTGATAGACGAACAGGCGTGGCAGGTAGAACAGGCCGGCGAACCAGCAGACCACGCTGACGATATGCAGCGCCTTGATCCATAGATAGAGCATGGGGAGTTCCTTCAGGTTTTCACGGTCGTCAGATAGTAGAGGCCAACGGCCCGAAGGGTCATCCCAAGAGTTGTTACAGGCGCCCTTGGCCCCTATTATCGTGCGCTTTCCAGTGGTCTCGTTGATAAGGGGCAAGCGTCATGATCAAGGTCGGTATCGTCGGCGGCACGGGTTACACCGGTGTCGAACTGCTGCGTCTGCTGGCGCAGCACCCACAGGCCGAAGTGGCGGTCATCACTTCGCGCTCCGAAGCGGGCGTGGCGGTTGCCGACATGTACCCGAACCTGCGCGGCCATTACGATGGCCTGGCGTTCAGCGTGCCGGACAGCAAGACCCTGGCGGCCTGCGACGTGGTGTTCTTCGCCACGCCCCACGGCGTTGCCCACGCCCTGGCGGGTGAGCTGCTGGCGGCCGGCACCAAGGTCATCGACCTGTCCGCCGACTTCCGCCTGCAGGACGCCGCCGAATGGGGCAAGTGGTACGGTCAGCCCCATGGCGCGCCCGAGCTGCTCAAGGACGCCGTCTACGGCCTGCCCGAGGTGAACCGCGAGAAGATCCGCCAGGCGCGCCTGATTGCGGTGCCTGGTTGCTACCCGACCGCCACCCAGCTGGGCTTGTTGCCGCTGCTGGAGGCCGGTTTGGCCGACCCGTCGCGACTGATCGCCGACTGCAAGTCGGGCGTCAGTGGCGCCGGTCGTGGCGCTGCGGTAGGTTCGCTGTTCTGCGAGGCCGGAGAGAGCATGAAGGCCTACGCGGTCAAGGGCCACCGTCACCTGCCGGAGATCAGCCAGGGTCTGCGCCAGGCGGCAGGCAAGGACATCGGTCTGACCTTCGTGCCGCACCTGACCCCGATGATCCGTGGCATCCATGCCACCCTGTACGCGACGGTCGCCGATACCTCGGTCGACCTGCAGGCGCTGTTCGAGAAACGCTACGCCAACGAACCGTTCGTCGACGTGATGCCGGCCGGCAGCCATCCGGAAACCCGCAGCGTGCGCGGTGCCAACGTCTGCCGCATCGCCGTGCACCGGCCTCAGGGTGGTGACCTGGTGGTGGTGCTGTCGGTGATCGACAACCTGGTCAAGGGCGCGTCGGGCCAGGCGGTGCAGAACCTCAACATCCTGTTCGGCCTCGACGAGCGCATGGGCCTGTCCCACGCCGGGCTGCTGCCGTAATCCGTCGGTCGTTGCCAGGGCCCGCCTCGCGCGGGCCTTTTTCATGGGGGCGACTAAAGCCGCACAATTCTTGACCGATTTTCTCGGACAAGCGGATAATACCCGCCATCGAGTTTTATGGCGGCACTGCGCCGGGAGAATCAACATGAGCGTCGAAACCTTCACCCCCACGGCTTTGGAGTTCACTCCCGGGGCTGCGCACAAGGTGAAAACCCTGGTCAGCGAAGAGGGCAACGAGCGGCTGAAGCTGCGTGTGTTCGTGACCGGCGGCGGCTGCTCGGGCTTCCAGTATGGTTTCACCTTTGATGAAGACGTGGCCGATGACGACACCATCGTCGAGCGCGAAGGTGTTGCCCTGGTCGTCGACCCGATGAGCTACCAATACCTGGCGGGCGCCGAAGTCGACTACCAGGAAGGCTTGGAAGGCTCGCGCTTCGTGATCAAGAACCCGAACGCCACCACCACCTGCGGTTGCGGTTCGTCGTTCTCGATCTGATCCGGGCCCTGCTGTGAAAACGCCGCGCAATTGCGCGGCGTGTTGCATTCTGGCGGGTGTTCAGGCGGGGTAGATCGCGCCGAGGATGCGCAGGCCACGGGCGGCGGTCACGCTGGGGCGGTTGGCCGGGATGCCCTCCAGGCCGCAATGGGCCAGCCAGGCGAAGGCCATGGCCTCGACCCAATCCGGGTCCACGCCATGTGCGGCGGTGCTGGCGACCTTGGCAGCGGGCAGCAGGGCTGCCAGACGCGCCATCAATGCACCGTTGCGCGCACCTCCGCCACAGACCAGCAGGGCCTCGGTGTCGTCCTGGGCCTGGCGCAGCGAGTCGATGATGCTGCGCGCCGTCAGCTCCAGCAGGGTGGCCTGGACATCTTCGTCACGGTACGCCGGCAGGCGTGCCAGATGGGCGTCCAGCCAGGGCAGGTTGAAGACCTCGCGGCCAGTGCTCTTCGGGCCGCTGCCGGCGAAGAACGGATCGCTCAGCAGGGCGCTCAGCAGGTCCTGACGGACGCTGCCGCTGGCCGCCCAGGCGCCGTCGGCATCGAAAGCCTGGCCTTGCTTGCGTTCGATCCAGGCATCCAGCAGCACATTGCCCGGGCCGCAGTCGAAGCCATGCACCGGTTGGTCCTGCTCGATCAGGCTCAGGTTGCTGAAACCACCCACGTTGAGGATCGCCAGGCGCTGGCCGAGATGACCGAACAGGGCCTCGTGAAACGCCGGTACCAGGGGCGCGCCCTGGCCACCCGCCGCCACGTCGCGGCGACGGAAGTCGCCCACCACGCAGATACCGGTGAGCTCGGCCAGCAGAGCCGGGTTGCCGATCTGCACGGTAAAGCCACGGGCCGGCTCATGGCGAACCGTCTGGCCGTGGCTGCCAATGGCGCGGATGGCGTCGGGCGCCAGGCCCTGGGCGGCCAGCAGATGATTGATGCCCTGTGCCGCCAGGGTGGCCCAGCGGTTTTCCGCCAAGGCCGCACGGGCGATCTCGTCGGGGCCGCTGGCGCAGAGGCCGAGCAGGTCCTGGCGCAGGTCGACGGGCATGGGGATGTAATGGGTGGCGAGCAGCCGCAGCTGCTCGTCTTGCTCGATCAGGGCGATGTCCAGGCCATCAAGGCTGGTGCCGGACATCACCCCCAGGTAGAGCGCCATGGGCTCAGCGCTTGTTGGCTGCGAGCAGGGTGGCCTTTTCCTGATCCATGCGGGCAATCAGGGGCTGGCTCTGCTGGTTGAAGCGCTGGCGCTCGGCCTTGGCGATCGGATCGGCCATCGGCACCTTCTGGCTCAGCGGGTCGACGTGCACGCCGTTGACCTGGAACTCGTAGTGCAGGTGCGGGCCGGTCGAAAGGCCGGTGGTGCCGATGTAGCCGATGATCTGCCCCTGCTTGACGCTGGAACCGGTCTTGATGCCCTTGGCGAAGCCCTGCATGTGGCCATAGAGCGTCTTGTATGAGTTGCCGTGGGCGATGATCACGGTGTTGCCGTAGCCACCGCGGCGGCCAGCCAGTTCGATGCGACCGTCGCCGGCGGCCTTGATCGGCGTGCCGCGTGGCGCGGCGTAGTCGACGCCCTTGTGCGCACGGATCTTGTTGAGGATCGGGTGCTTGCGCCCGGCCGAGAAGCGCGAGCTGATGCGGGCGAAGTCCACCGGAGTGCGGATGAACGCCTTGCGCAGGCTGTTGCCGTCGGCGGTGTAGTAGTTGGTGTTGCCCTGCTTGTTGGTGTAGCGCACGGCGGTGTAGGTCTTGCCGCGGTTGGTGAAGCGGGCGGAGAGGATGTTGCCGGTGCCGACCACCTTGCCGTCCATCATCTTCTGCTCGTAGACCACGTCGAATTCGTCGCCAGGGCGGATGTCCTGGGCGAAGTCGATGTCGTAGCCGAGGATGCGCGCCATGTCCATGGTCATGCTGTGGGACAGGCCGGCACGCTGGGCGGAGGCGGACAGCGAGCTCTTGATCACGCCATGGGCGTAGGCGGTACGGACCACCGGCTTGCTGACTTCGCGCTCGAAGGCGAAGCCCTTGTCGGTCCTGTTCAGGCGGATGGTCTCGAGGTTGCTGACCTTGCTGTGCAGGCTGGTCAGTTGGCCGTCCTTGTCCAGTTCGAACTGCAGCACCTGGCCGTGCTTGAGCTGGCTGAACTGCTTGGCCTGCTTGTTGCTCGCCAGCACGTCGTGGACGGCGTTGGCCGGCAGGCCGACCTTGTTGAACAGGGTGGAAAGCGTATCGCCGCGGCTGACCACCACTTCGCGGTGGCCCGGGGCCTTTTCTTCCGGCTTGGCGGCGGGGGCTGGCGCCGGTTCCGCCTTGGCGGTTTCGGGTTCGGCGCCGTCGATCTGTGCGAATGGCGAGTCGCTGCTCTGCCCGGCTTCTACCAGGGGGGCGCTGCGGGACTCGTCCTTGAGCTGTTCTGCCGGGCTCTCGAGCTCCAGGCTGAGGGTGGTTTTCTTGGCTTCCACTTCGCTGGAAGGGAAGACCAGCAAGGCCAGGCTGAGGAGGGCGGCAATGCCGCTTGCGGCCAACAGATGGCTTTTCGGATAAAGCGGGGGCGCTTTAGGCGTTTCGTTGGTCATAGGTGAGGTGACTTTGAAAAAGGTGAAATGGAAAAGATGAATGACATGATGAAGATGAAATAACTGTATAAAATATAACCAAATCCATTCTCACGCAAGGGCGCGTAGACGTTGCGGTGCGCCGTTCGGGTCACAATCCTTTGCGAAACTTGTATTTGATGGCCGATCTTGTATGGTTGGCTCCCCTTGAATCCTAGCGTTGCGGGTCTGTCTATGAAGTCGGTTGAAGAGCAGCTGGCGCTTATCAAGCGCGGTGCGGAAGAGGTACTGGTCGAATCGGAACTGGTGGAGAAGCTCAAGCGCGGCCAGCCGCTGCGCATCAAGGCGGGCTTCGATCCAACCGCGCCCGACCTGCATCTGGGGCACACGGTGCTGATCAACAAGCTGCGCCAGTTCCAGGAGCTGGGGCATCAGGTCATCTTCCTGATCGGCGACTTCACCGGCATGATCGGCGACCCGAGCGGCAAGAGCGCCACCCGTCCGCCGCTGACCCGCGAGCAGGTGCTGGACAACGCCGAGACTTACAAGCAGCAAGTGTTCAAGATCCTCGACCCGGCGAAGACCGAGGTGGCGTTCAATTCCACGTGGATGGACAAGCTCACGCCTGCCGACTTCATTCGCCTGGCCTCGCAGTACACCGTGGCGCGCATGCTCGAGCGCGACGACTTCGACAAGCGCTACACCACCAACCAGCCGATCGCGATCCATGAGTTCCTCTATCCGCTGGTGCAGGGTTACGACTCCGTCGCCTTGAAGGCCGATGTCGAGCTGGGTGGCACCGACCAGAAGTTCAACCTGCTGATGGGGCGCGAGCTGCAACGCGCCTACGGCCAGGAGGCGCAGAACATCGTCACCATGCCGCTGCTCGAAGGGCTGGATGGCGTTAAGAAGATGTCCAAGTCGCTGGGCAATTATGTCGGTATCCAGGAAGCGCCCGGGGTGATGTACAGCAAGCTTGTGTCGATTCCCGACACCTTGATGTGGCGTTACTTCGAGCTGCTGAGCTTCCGTTCGATGGAAGAGATCGATCAGTTCCGGGCGGATGTCGAGAATGGCGCCAATCCGCGCGACATCAAGATCAAGCTGGCCGAGGAGATCGTGGCTCGCTTCCATGGTGAAGAGGCTGCGGCCAATGCGCACCGTGCCGCGGGCAATCGCATGAAGGAAGGCGAATTGCCGGAGGACCTGCCGGAGATCGAAGTGGCTGCCGCTGAGGATCTGCCGATCGCCGCCGTGCTGAACCGGGCTGGGTTGGTGAAGAACTCGGCGCAGGCGCGGGATCTGCTTGGCGCTGGCGCGGTCAAGGTGGATGGTGCGGTGGTCGACCGCGACTTCATGTTCGTGATTGGCGCGACCCATGTGTGCCAGGCGGGCAAGAAGGCGTTTGCCCGGGTCAGCCTCAAGGCGGAATGATCGCCTGGTGGTGTAGCTATATAGAAGCGGGGAGGCCGGTAGGCCTCCCCGCTTTTGTTTTTGGGGTTGCTTTATATAGGTGTCAGGGCTGGTTGGTGCCTGTCTTGGGGTTGCGTTGTGTCTCAGAGGCGTCCGCCGAAGATTCTCTGGCGCCTATCAGATCGAGCGCCGCCCGCGCGGCGCTCGATCTGATAGGCGCTGCAAGGGCTGTGGCGGACACCTGGCAGCCCTGACGCGGTCTTTTCCCCCGATATTTCACTTTAATGAAATTAACGGTTGACGCCCTCTCAGATCCCCTTATAATGCCCCCACTTCCGACGTAGTCGAAACGGAAAACCTCTTATTAATCAATTGGTTGAATGTTTCAGGTGGTATCGGAGGTGCTTCGATCATCCGGTCGGCAGCGGTGAAAAAGGCAGTTGACAGCAGGTTGTAACGCTGTATGATTCGCCTCCCGCTACGAGAGATCGCAGCGAGTCAAGTGTTTGAAGTGAAACGAAAAACTTCAAAATAAACGCTTGACACGAAATGAGGAAAGCGTAGAATGCGCGCCTCGGTTGAGACGAAAAGCGCTTAACCAAACGCTCTTTAACAAATTGAATCAAGCAATTCGTGTGGGTGCTTGTGAGTACGGACTGATAGTCGCCAAGATTATCAGCATCACAAGTGGCCATGCGAGAAATCACATAGTCATTTGAGATTGC